>MRWG01000100.1_pt1 | contig 165032 bp, 151 predicted proteins | sample 1013341 | NCBI WGS metagenome assembly MRWG01 (sample SAMN06117577, study PRJNA244670) | biofilm metagenome | biome: Water; feature: Cathode Biofilm; material: Biofilm; isolation source: microbial consortium enriched at the cathode of a solar microbial fuel cell | place: USA: District of Columbia...
CAAGTCGGTGACAGGCATAAATGGCATATTATTGCTTAATTAACAGTAGGTTATAGGGCTTTGAAACCAGTTTTTCCGGACACTAGTGGGGGATAGTGACAAAGAAATGACTACAAAAATTCCTGAAATTCTAAAGCTATTCAAGGAACAATTGAGCAATCAAGTTTCATCTATTGTTGATGTGCATTCATTTGATACTCAGGGTTATGGATTCGCGTATTGGTACTTGTGCAATATAGGTGGAATGACAGACATCGAGGCCAAAGAGAAGATATGCGATGGAGGCGGTGATCTAGGTATTGATGCAATAGAAATAGTCGATGAAAACGTTGTTTTTTATCAGTTCAAGAACCCGGTTTCTATCGAAAAGTCTATTGATGCCGGGGAGATTGATAAGATGATCTCAGGCCTTGAGCTGATTTTAAGCAGAGAGCATGGAGATATAGCAAATCCGGAATTGATGTCTCGCCTAGAAGATATCTATGCATTTACGCCAGCTGGCTACAAAATCGTTGTTGCGGTATCTAGCTTGGCGGATATTCCCCCGGATGCAAAGGCAAAATTAGATAGCTTCTGCCAGAAGTATAGTGGCGTAGCCAAGGATCTGTTTCGCTGGGAGTATCACAACTTAGAAAATATCCATAATCGTTTTTATAATGTGAATCTTCCAACGTTGGAAGCCACCTTGGATATTGCATTAAGCCGACCGCCATACATGACCAAGGTTGGCGATCATGAAACCTATATTTTTGATCTTAGTGGCGAGTATTTGGCTAAGCTTTATGATGAACATGGAGAAAGCATTCTTCAGCAAAATGTGCGTATGTTCGAAGGTGATAGGGGTACAAACTTGGCGATTGCCAAAACCGCCTCTAGTGCTGATGAGGCTAAAGATTTTTTCCATTTCAATAATGGGATATCGATCATATGTGATGCGGCAACTCACAAGCCGTTTAATAATGAGTTGAGTTTAGAAAGGCCGCAGGTCGTCAACGGCGGTCAAACTATGCGCATACTCCATCGCTGTTATAAAAAGGGTGTTTTGGAGAAAGATGTACATGCTGTCGTGAGAGTGATCACAACTGGAAAAGATAAGCAGTTCGCCTCAAATGTTGCAGTTAATCTCAACAATCAAACGAGGGTCGACAATACCTTTCTTAGATCAAATGATCCTAGAATTGTTCAATTGCTACACTCACTATCCACACTCGGATATTTTCTTGAGAGACGGGCAGGCGAAATTGACGCAATGCTCCCCGAAGAGCTTCAGGAACTTGAGCACAAATATGGCAGTCCCTTTTCAAATCATGTGATTCCGCTAAAAGACGGAATGCAAGCCTATGTCGCTACCTACTACGGTGATCCGCAACTCGCGAAAAAGGATCCCGCCAAGATATTCACTGATTACGGCGGGAGCTTTTCAAAGGTTCTTCAATCTGATCTCACTGCAGAGAAATTTAGAGATGCATACCAACTGAGCCGACTCGTGTCGACCCAGGTTGACCGTTTCAAACGCCTAAAAAGAAAGCGCTACGCCGATGAAGCAGAAAGGAAGAACGCTTATGTCACGGAACTAGGAGCGTTCGTAAGCTCTGTCTTTCCGGAACTCGATTTGGCAGTTCCTCAAATATCCGTGTTTGGCATGGCTATGTTGTTTGAGAAGAACAAGGTCGTCGATGGAGGTGACCTCAAAGAGTTCATCAGTAAAGCTAGTACAGATCCGACACCTATTTGGCGCTGCTTCGTCGAACTAATATCGGTGCGGAGTGCTATGGGCACTGATAAGAGTTGGCCTACGCTCCTTAAATCAGGATCCTTCTATCGAGATGCCGTGGCCCATTTAAAGCTAGGGTGGAGCGAGTAGAACCGTGCTCTAACAAAGGGCTGCAGCGGACCGCTTTTCCGGCGCGGGACGCCTCCAAACCGGCCGCTGAGCCCGGGCGTTAGGCAGTCTTGGCTGATGCAGCTTTTTTTACTAAGTTCGTAACCGGAAACTTGAAATTATGTTGGACATGTTGTTCGTCGCTATCGGGGTTTTACTTCTAACGGGTGGTGGCGAGGCGCTTATAAGAGGGTCTTTGGCTGCAGCAAATCGGCTGGGTATTTCACCTCTTCTCAGCGGTTTGTTAATTGTGGGTTTCGGTACGTCCGCGCCTGAGCTGGTGGTCTCAGTTGAGGCCGCTCTTAGTGAGCGGCCCGACATTGCAATCGGTAATGTTGTGGGCAGTAATATCGGCAACATCCTGCTGATTCTAGGCCTATGTGCACTGATTACGCCTCTTGCTGTCAAACCGCTCGTGTTGCGGCGCGATGGTGTCACGGTTGTCGCTGCTAGTATTCTATTTCTGATTCTTGTCGGTGGGAATGCTTTGGTAAGGTCTGACGCTGCCATATTCCTTCTGGCACTCGCTGCTTATCTAATCTGGGCCTATTGGACCGAGCGCTCTGGAGAAGTACCTTCTGCAGCGTTACACATAGCTGAAGGGGAAGAAGTCACTTCTCTGCCAAAAACAGCTCTATGGATAGTCATGGCCGTGATGTTTGGGTTGGCCCTTTTGATTGCTGGATCACAAGTACTGTTAAAGGGAGCAGTGGGAATAGCAGAGTCGTTTGGTGTGTCAGAAGCTGTGATAGGTTTGACCCTTGTGGCGGTTGGAACCTCTCTGCCCGAGCTTTCTATATCCGTCATCGCTGCGTTCCGCCGACATGCAGATGTTGCTATTGGGAATATTCTCGGCAGTAATATTTTCAACCTTCTTGGAATACTCGGCGTTTCCGCGTTGCTCCAGCCGCTCCCAGTCCATGAGCGAATCTTGCAATTTGATCAATGGGTTATGTTGGGAACTTCACTGATTCTGTTGTTCTTCCTATATACAGGCAGTCGACTAAGCAGGCTTGAAGGAGGATTGCTCCTGTTAGGTTACGGTGTATACGTAAGTCTGAGTTTCACGGTATTTGGTAAATAAACGATGGGAGCGAAAATGCCTAACCAGGCCAATCACGGCGACAGCTTTTTCGTTGCGGCTTCGCCTTCACTACAAAGCTGCGCGTGTTGGCGGCGTTAAGCGGGAATGCAATTAGAACAATAATCCATGGTTGATTAGAGGAAAGCGATCATATGTCAAATTGGAACCATGCTGTAATCGAACGGAATAATAGGGGACAGACCACGTTTCGGAATAATAGGGGACAGACCACGTTTTGGAGGCGCAGCGGGTTTTAGGTGTCGAGCACTTTTTGTAAAATGGCTTATGAAGACTTTGAAGCCTGGATTACAAGGAAGTTGTTCATGCCGAGACGGCCGCGCGTTAGCTTACCAGAGGTTCCTCACCACATCATACAACGAGGAAATAATCGTTCTGCTTGTTTTTATTCGCCGGAAGATTATCAGCTTTACCTGGATTGGTTGGCTGAGTACTCCCGGCAGTACGACTGCCTGGTTCATGCCTTCGTCCTCATGACCAATCATGTGCACCTGTTATTGACGCCCAAGAATAAAGATGGAATTGGAAGGCTTATGAAACGATTGGGGCAACGCTATGTACAGTATATCAACCGAACTTATGGGCGCAGCGGAACTTTGTGGGAGGGCCGGTTTCGATCTTGTCTAACCCAGGAAGAAAATTATGTACTAGGTTGCTATCGTTATATTGAGCTCAATCCAGTGCGAGCGGGAATTGTGCAACATCCTGCTGAATACAGGTGGAGTAGTTATCGCGCCAATGGACAGGGAGAAGAATCGGGCCTTATAACTTCACATCCTTTGTATGATTCTTTAGGTAAGGATGTTCATGAACGACAACAGGCCTATCGAGAACTTTTCCGACACCAGCTTGAACCAGGTTTGGTAGATCAAATTCGCCATGCAACAAATGGTAATTATGCGTTAGGAACAGAAAAGTTCAGGGAAGAGATTGAAAAGGCGCTTGGTCGACGTGTCAGCCCCGGACAAGCTGGAAGACCAAAGGTAAAAAGGGCAGGAATAAGGTAAAAACATGGTCTGTCCCCTATTGCGCTCCTATTATGTGCGAAAGATAATTTACGTTATCCTGAGTCCCAGCAGATCGTCAATGTTACGCTGGCGGTACAGACGGAACCCGTAGACAGAGATGACGACCCCGATATTCCTCTATTACGACGCGCGCATGCTCGGCCACAATCCGCACGGCTGGGATCCTGGCAATCCGGAATGGAGCGACGCCGTCAAGGCCATGATTGCGCTCCAATATCCCGACAGCAGCCTGGCGACCTACACCCATCCCGAGCGCCCGGAGCGCCTGACCGCGATCGTGGATCGGCTGTATCTCGAGCCCATCGAAGGGGTGCGCTGGATGCTGCCGGTCGCCGCCAGCACGGCCCAGCTCGAGCGGGCACATGACGCGGCCTATGTCGCCTATATCCAGTCCCTGGACAATCAGTCGGGCTGGCTGGCCAAGGACACGACCGCGGTATCGCCGGGCAGCGTAGCGGCGGCCGACCTGGCCGCGGGCTCGGGGATTAGTGCCATCGACGCCGTGGCCACCGGCCAAACGCGGCGGGCGTTCTGTATCGTGCGGCCGCCGGGTCATCATGCGTTGGCCGATCGCGCCATGGGTTTTTGTCTTTACAACAACATGGCGGTAACCGCTGCGCACGCACGCAAGGTGCTCGGCGATGCCCGGATCATGATCTGGGACTGGGATATGCATCATGGCAACGGCACCCAGGCCATCTTCTATGCCGATCCGAACGTACTGGTGGTCGATAGCCATTGCGCGGCACCTTTCTATCCCGGCACCGGGCTGCTTGCTGAAACCGGGTCGGGGGCTGGCGTGGGCTACCACCTCAACGTGCCCTTGCCCAAGGGGTTTGGTAATGCGGCGCTGCTGGAGGTATTCGAGCAGGTGGTGAGCCCGGCTGCGCGGGCGTTCCGGCCCGACATCCTGCTGATTTCCAACGGCTTTGATTGTCACTACCTCGACATGACCTGCGCCATGGATGAGACCGGCTATGCTGCGATTACTCAGCGAATGTGTACCCTGGCCGATGAACTCTGCGACGGCCGGCTGGTGATGCTGCTTGAAGGCGGCTATAACGCCCAGGCGCTGGCCGACAGCGCGCACGCCGTGGTCGGCGCACTGGCCGGAAATGCCATCCCTGCGATCAATGTGTTACCGGTAGATGAGGGCTGTGCTGCGGTGACGGAGGCGGGGCTGTTCCATGCTGGCGCCATCGCCTCGCTGGGCCATCGGGTGGCGCCCTGAAGCACGAGACGAGAGTGGAAAACCGCGTGCTGTTGCTCTGGTCAGCCAGAGGGCCACAGAAACCGCCGCTTCGCTCTGGTTTTCGTGCATCTGCTGGCGTCGTTAAGCACGGAGCGGCACGCGACATTGCTAATAATCTTGGCCTTGAGTGGATTAATTAGTCCTGTCCTTGTGGGCGGGGTGAAAATGGATTCACGTTGAAAGAAGAGATAGGTGTTGTTCTCGGCGAGTTCCTGCTCCCGCTTATATTGACGGCAAAGATATATCCCCAGGAAGATCCGGCTTAGCCCTGAGCGTGCGCTTGAGCAAGGAAGCGGCAGCGGAGTGAAATCCGGGGAGAAAGTCGCACTTCGGTCCACCACAGCCCCGTCTCGTCTATTCGCAACAGACGCAACAGGCCTTAGTCGAGGGCGGTCACTCACAGCGAAACCCGCTTGCCAGGTCACTGCGTCCGGGGCGTCATAGCGCTGTCATTTTTACTGAATGTCTACGAAAATTGAGTCCATGGCAGCGTTGACTCGGCCCTGCCATGTGATGACTCGCCCGTGAGTTTTCCCGCAAGCGACCGGCTGCCGGACAACGCCAACAATCGACTTTACCCCGCCGTCGCCATCTGGCATCACCCGCTTGCGCGGGTAGTGCTCGCCGAACAGCTTTACCGAGCCCGCAGCCCGGCCAGCGGCCCTCCCTGTCACCGGGATTGATTTCACCTTTTCCCCAATCGGGGGTTTGTCAATGCGGCGGCCTCCTATAGACTGTCGGCCAGTCAGAGACAGTGCCGAACTGTTTATTCAACATAATGTCAAAAGCGCCATTCCAGCTCTCTCTTTCCAGTGATCAGCGCCGGCCGTTGCCGCGGCATTCGGGGCCGGACCGACGAGTGAAGCCGTGATCCAGGACCGGACATTCAAGGATCCCAACCGGGAGTACCGCCTTTTTTTCTACCGTGTGAGTGTTGCCGCTTTCGCGGTGCTGGTGCTTGCCGGCGGCTTGCTCTGGCGATACTACCACCTGCAGGTGGTCCGCCACCAGGATTTCGCCACCCAGTCCGAGAACAACCGGGTCCACGTCCGGCCGGTGGCGCCCAACCGGGGGCTTATCTACGACCGCAACGGTGTCCTGCTCGCCGATAACCGCGCCGGTTACACCCTGTCCCTGGTGGTGGAGCGGATCGACGACATGGACGGCATGCTCGCCGAACTGGAACAGTTGATCGATCTCCAGGCCGAGGAGGTGGAGCGTTTCGAGCGCCTTTTGAAACGGCGTAAGCCCTACGAGGCCGTACCCCTGCGTTTCAATCTCACCGAGAAGGAGCAGGGGATCATTGCCGTCAACGAATACCGGCTGCCCGGTGTCGAGATAACCGCCCAGCTTATCCGCCACTATCCCCACGGCAAATTGCTGGCGCATGTGCTCGGTTACGTGGGCCGGATCAACGACCGCGAGCTTGCGGCCATCGATCCGGTGCGCTACAGCGGCACTTACGTGATCGGCAAGACGGGCCTGGAAAAAGAGTACGAGGACGATCTTCTTGGCGACGTCGGTTACGAATACGTGGAGACCAATGCCCGTGGCCGTGTCATGCGCAAACTCGAGCGGATCGATCCCGCCGCCGGAAAGGATCTCCATCTGTATCTGGATATCCGTCTACAACGGGCCGCCTATGAAGCCCTGGGGGAGGAGCGGGGCGCGGTGGTGGTGATGGATACCCGCACCGGGGGTGTGCTGGCCATGGTCAGCAAGCCTTCCTTCGATGCCAATCTCTTTGTCACCGGAATCGGTGTCAAGGCTTACCGGGATCTGCTGGAATCGCCGGATCGCCCCCTCTTCGACCGGGTTCTGCAGGGCCAGTACCCGCCCGGCTCCACGGTCAAGCCCGTGTTTGGCCTCGCGGCCCTGGAAACCGGCGCGGTAACCCCGCAGACCACTATCTACGATCCGGGCTTTTTCCGCCTGGAAAACCGGAAACACCGATACCGGGACTGGAAGAAGGGTGGTCACGGGACCAGGGTGGACCTGCACGAGGCCATTGTCGAATCCTGCGACACCTACTTTTACAGTGCCGGCGTGAAAATGGGTATCGAGCAGTTGTTTCGCTACGGCTCCCGCTTCGGTTTCGGCCACAAGACCGGTATCGACATGCCCTCGGAACGCCCCGGCATCATGCCTTCCCCGGACTGGAAGCGCGGTGCCCGCGGGGTAGCCTGGTACCCCGGTGATACCGTCAACTCCAGTATCGGCCAGGGCTTTATGCTCGCCACGCCCCTCCAGCTTTCGGTGGCGGCCAGCCGCCTGGCCAGTCGCGGCGAGATACGCTCGCCCCGGATGGTGCGTGCCGTGGGCGAAGATGCGATTGGCTCGCGCCCCCCGGCGGGCATCATCGAGGCGGCTCCCTCCCATTGGGATTATGTGCTCGGCGCCATGCGCGATGTGGTGCACGGGGAGCGCGGCACCGCCCGGCGTATCGCCGAGGGTATTACCTATGAAATGGCCGGCAAGACCGGTACCGCCCAGGTGGTGAACATCGCCCAGGACGCGGAATACGACGCCGAGGAACTGGAAAAGCACCAGCGGGACCACGCCCTGTTTATCGCCTATGCGCCCGTGGAGGAGCCGCAGGTGGCCATCGGTATACTGGTGGAGAATGGCGAGCACGGCAGCACGACGGCGGCGCCCATTGCCCGCCAGGTATTCGATGTCTACATGGGCTTGAGTGACGACAGAGGGGAGGTGCTGGCAGCCGATGTCCCAGAGTGATTTTGTCCGCCGGCTGGACATGGGGGGCTCGGCCCTCTATGGCGAGCGCACCCGCTGGCAGCGTATCCACGTGGACCTGACTTTGCTGTTGCTTCTGCTGGCTCTTTGCGCCGCAGGGCTTTTTGTGCTCTACAGTGCCAGCGGCCAGAGTGAATATTATGTGCGCCGCCAGGCCATGTGGATGGGCGGCGGTCTGGTGGCAATGCTGTTTGTCGCCCAGTTGACGCCGCGTTTCCTTGAGCGCTGGGCCGTGCTGCCTTACGCCGTCGGCGTGCTCCTGCTGGTGGCCGTGCTCTGGCTGGGTATCGAAGCCAAGGGTGCTCAGCGCTGGCTCGACCTGGGCGTGATCCGCTTTCAGCCTTCGGAAATACTCAAGCTCGCCGGCCCCCTGATGCTTGCCAGCTACCTGAGCAAGCGGCGCCTGCCGCCGGTTTTCCGCCATGTTTTCTGGTCGCTGGTCCTGCTGTTGCTCCCCGCTGTGCTGATCGTCAAGCAGCCGGACCTGGGCACCGCCCTGCTGATTCTGGCCGCCGGGCTTTTTGTGCTTTTCCTGGCGGGATTGCCCAAGCGCTATATGATTGGCGCGCTGGGGGCGGCGATGGTGCTGGCGCCCCTGGCCTGGTTTTATCTGCTCCACGATTACCAGAAACAGCGGATCATTACCCTGCTGGACCCGCAGGCCGACAAGCTGGGCGCCGGCTGGAATATCATTCAGTCCACCACCGCCATCGGTTCCGGCGGCGTGGGCGGCAAGGGCTGGATACAGGGTACCCAGTCCCAGCTGGATTTCCTGCCGGAAAGTCACACGGACTTTATCATTGCCGTGCTTGCCGAGGAGTTCGGCCTGGTGGGAATCACCCTGCTGCTCAGTCTCTACCTGCTTATTGTCGCCCGGGGGCTGCTTATCAGCCTCCACGCCCAGAGCATGTTCGGGCGCCTGCTGGCGGGCAGTATCACTCTGACCTTTTTTGTCTACGTTTTTGTCAATATGGGGATGGTCTCCGGTGTCCTGCCGGTGGTGGGGGTGCCTCTGCCGCTGGTCAGCTACGGCGGCACTTCCATTGTCACCCTGCTGTCGGGCTTTGGTATTCTCATGGCCATCAGCACCGAAAGGAAAAGAACCTGACATGAAAAAGCGCCCGCTGTACCTGGTCCTCCTGATCGCCCTGATGGTTGCCGGTGTGTCCACCGGCCATGCCAGCTATACGGAGCACCCCCTCACCCGGGACCTGATAGACCGGATGGTGAACAAATACGACTTCGAACGGGATGAGCTGGAGCAGGTCTTTGCGCGGGCCGAGCGCAAGCAGAGCATTATCGATGCCATCAGCCGGCCGGCGGAAAAGGTCAAGCCCTGGAAGGACTACCGGAAAATATTCCTCGGCGAGAAGCGTATCGACCTGGGAGTGGCTTTCTGGCGCCGATACCGCGACGACCTCAACCGGGCGGAAAAGACGTTTGGCGTCGACCCCGCCGTGGTGGTGGCGGTGATCGGTGTGGAAACCTATTACGGCCGCAACAAGGGTGGTTTTCGGGTCATCGACGCCCTCTCGACCCTGGCTTTCGACTACCCCCCGCGCAGCCCCTTCTTCACGCGGGAACTGGAGAATTTCCTGCTCCTGGCCCGGGAGCAATCCCGGGACCCCCTCGCCCTGACCGGTTCCTATGCCGGTGCCATGGGCTACGGCCAGTTTATGCCCAGCAGTTATCGCCACTACGCCGTGGATTTCGACGACGATGGCGCCGTCGATATCTGGGACAACCCCGTCGACGCCATCGGCAGTGTCGCCAATTATCTGCTGCGCCACCGGTGGCGGGCCGGGGAGCCCGTGGCCGCCCCGGCGCGCCTGGAGCGGTCGAAGTCAACGCTTACTTTCAATGAGCTCCAGTGGCCCGAGTCAACCCTGGCCCAGCTCGGCGAACAGGGGTTGCTACCCGAGACGAAGCAGAACCCCCAGCGTGTCGCCATTCCCCTGCGCCTGGAAGGGAAGGACGGCGATGAATACTGGCTGGGATTTCCCAACTTTTATGTGATTACCCGGTATAATCACAGCCACCTCTATGCCATGGCGGTCTATCAATTGAGCGAGCGCATCCGGGAGCGATTGGGTCATGAGGCAAACTAGCCGTTTCCTGCTTTATCTTCTCACCTCGCTGCTGGTTTCCTGCGGTGGGCCCTCCGTCAAGGACGGCCCGCCGCCCCGTGAGATCGACGTCAGCAAGATTCCCGATGCCGTGCCCCGGGTGGAGCCCATCACGCGCGCGGGCAACAAGAGCCCCTACACGGTGCTTGGCCGCACCTACCGTGTGCTGCCCACCAGCAGCGGCTACCGGGAGCAGGGACTCGCGTCCTGGTACGGCAACAAGTTCCACGGCCGCAAGACGTCCAACGGCGAAACCTACAACATGTATGCCATGACCGCGGCCCACAAGACGCTGCCCATTCCCTCCTATGTGCGGGTCACCAATCTGGCCAACGGCCGCCAGGTGATTGTCCGCGTCAACGACCGGGGGCCCTTCCATTCCGAGCGCATCATCGATCTTTCCTATGCCGCCGCCAAGAAGCTGGGTTTTTACCAGAACGGCACCGGGCGCGTGGAGGTGACGGCGATCGATCCCGCCGTCTATCAGCGCAACACGGTGGCCTCGCCGGCGGTGGAGGAAAAGGCGTACCGGGCTCCCGAGGGGATCGCCGCCGAGGTTCTGCCGGCCAATACGTTTTTTCAGGCGGGCGCTTTTTCCAGCCGCGCCGCCGCCCGGGAGACCCGCGACCGGGTCGCCGCGCACACCGACCATCCGGTGGCGGTGAAAGAACGCCACGCCGGCGGAAAGACACTGTTCAAGGTGCTGGTGGGCCCCATAACCGACAACACCGAAATGGTAAGGCTGCGGTCGGTGCTGTTGCGCGCCGAAAACCTCGAAGGTTTCGTGGTCTACGATTGACATGCTCCGCCGGCGGCTGTCGGGTGCGCACCCCCGCATGTTAAACTTCGCCCGACCCCCGCGGTTTCGACCCGCCTGCTATCCATCTGAGAGGACACAAACCGGCATGTTGAAAAAACTGGTGCTATCGGCCTACCTGTTCCCCCTGTTCCTGGCGGCCACCCTGGTCCGGGCCGAGGTAATGATGCCCTCGCCGCCTTCGCTGGCGGCGGAATCCTGGGTGCTGATGGATGCCGCCACGGGCCGTGTGCTGGTGGAGCACAATGCCGACGAGCAGTTGCCGCCGGCGAGCCTGACCAAGATGATGACCAGTTATATCGTCGCTGAGGAGATCGAGCAGGGCAGCATCGACCACGATGATCCGGTGCCGATCAGCGTCACCGCCTGGCAGATGGGCGGCTCCAAGATGTTCGTCCGCGAGGGTACGGAAGTATCGGTGATCGACCTGCTCCGGGGCGTGATTATCCAGTCCGGTAACGATGCCTCGGTGGCCCTGGCGGAATTCGTGGCAGGCAGCGAGGACGCCTTTGCCGACCTCATGAATCAGCAGGCCTCGCTGCTGGGCATGGACAACAGCCACTTCGAGAACGCCACCGGCTGGCCCGCGGAAGGCCATCTGACCACGGCCCGGGATCTGGCCCTTCTGGCCCGGGCCATGATTCGCGAACATCCGGAACACTACGATCTCTATGCCGAGAAGTATTTCGAGTACAACGGCATCAAGCAGCCCAACCGCAATCGCCTGTTGTGGCGCGACAGCTCGGTGGACGGCATCAAGACCGGCCACACGGAGGCGGCCGGCTACTGCCTGGTGGCTTCCGCCGAACGCGACGACATGCGCCTGATCTCGGTGGTCATGGGCACCGACAGTGAGTCGGCCCGGGCCCGGGAATCCCAGAAACTGCTCTCCTACGGCTTCCGTTATTACGAAACCGCCCAGGTTTATAGCGCCGGCGATATCCTGGTGGAAGACAACCGGGTCTGGTACGGGGAAACGGACAGTGTCGACCTGATATCGGGCGAGGACGTTGTCCTGACGCTGCCCCGGGGCGCCCGGGAAAGCCTGGAAACAAAGGTTCGGGTGGAACCGGCCTTGAAAGCCCCCCTGGAAGCCGGTGGGGAAGTGGGTCGCCTGACGGTCAGCTACCAGGGCGAGCAACTGGCGGATAGCCCGGTGGTTGCCGCCGAGACTGTCCCCGAGGGCGGCTTTTTCAGCCGGCTCTGGGACGCTATCCTGCTGTTTTTCCACAACCTCTTTTAGTGCCATGACCGACCTGAAGCCGCCCCGCATCGAGTTTCCCTGCGACTATCCCATCAAGGTGATGGGCCACGCGTGCGAGGAATTCCGCGACCACGTGATTACCGTGATGGCGGAGCATGCGCCGGGTTTCGACCGGGAGGCGGTCACCGTCCGCGACAGCCGCAACGGCCGCTTCCAGTCGATGACCGTCACTATTACCGCCACCGGCGAGCCGCAACTCAAGGCCATCTTCGAGGACTTGAAGACCTGCACCCACGTGCAAATGGTGCTCTGATGGCGATCCTGCGCGTTCGACAACTGGGCCGGCAGTCCTACGGACCTGTCTTCGATGCCATGAAGGCCTTCACCGACAACCGGGGGCCCGGGGCCCCTGACGAGTTCTGGCTGGTGGAGCACGATCCCGTCTTTACCCAGGGCCAGGCCGGCAAGGCCGAGCACGTGCTCATGCCCGGCGACATTCCCGTGGTCCAGGTCGACCGGGGCGGCCAGGTCACATACCACGGTCCCGGCCAGATCGTCGGTTACCCCATGCTCGACCTCAAGCGGCTGGGAATGGGTGTGCGGGACCTGGTGACCGGCCTGGAGGGAGCCCTGGTGGCGACTCTTGCCGATTACGGAATACACGCCTACGCCCGCCCCGATGCCCCGGGTGTCTATGTCGACCGGCAGCCCGGCGGTTACGCCAAGATTGCTTCCCTGGGTATTCGTATCCGCCGGGGATGCAGTTACCACGGCCTGGCCCTTAACGTGGACATGGACCTGAGCCCCTTCGGGCGCATCAATCCCTGTGGTTACCAGGGCCTGGAAATGACCCGCATGGTGGACCTGGTGGCGGGCGAAGCGCCGTCGATGGCCGCCGTGGAGGAAAAGCTCCTTGACCAGCTGGCCGCCGGCCTGGGCTACACTGACTGGCAATACATCGACGAACCCACCCGCATACTCGAAATGGAGATGCATGACTGACGTCAATCTGGAACCCGTCAAGCGCACCCGCCGTCGCCGGCAGGGTGAAAAGTTGCGCAACGCCGACAAGGTGGAGCTTATCCCCGTCAAGGTGGATCCCGGCAAGCCCGTCCAGCGCAAGCCCGAGTGGCTGCGGGTACGCGTTCGATCCAGCCCCGAAGTGCAGCGTATCAAGCAGATCCTGCGCAGGAACAAGCTGGCGACCGTGTGCGAGGAGGCCTCCTGCCCGAACCTCAACGAATGCTTCGGCGGGGGCACCGCCACCTTTATGATCATGGGCGAGATATGTACCCGCCGCTGCCCGTTCTGCGACGTGGGCCACGGCAAGCCCCTGCCCCTGGATACCGAGGAACCGGCCCACCTGGCCCGGGCCATTGCCGAGATGCAGCTCAAGTACGTGGTCATCACGTCCGTGGACCGGGACGACCTGCGCGACGGTGGCGCCGGCCACTTTGCCGACTGCATCCGCGAATCCCGCATTCATTCGCCGCAACTGCAGATCGAGGTGCTGGTACCGGATTTCCGGGGCCGCATGGAGCCGGCCCTGGATGCCCTGAGCGCCGAGCCGCCCGATGTCTTCAACCACAATCTTGAGACCGTGCCGCGCCTCTATCGGGCGGCCCGTCCCGGGGCCAACTACAAGTGGTCCCTGAAACTGATGAAGGAATACAAGGCCCGCAATCCCGGCGTGCCCACGAAGTCGGGCCTGATGGTGGGCCTGGGCGAGACCAAGGACGAGCTGATGGCCGTGCTCGACGATCTGCGCGAACACGACGTGGAAATGCTCACCGTCGGCCAGTACCTGCAGCCGTCCCGGGACCACCTGCCAGTGGACCGTTTCGTGCATCCCGATGAGTTCGACGAGTACGCCGATTACGCCTATTCCATCGGTTTCAGGCATGTCGCCTCGGGTCCCCTGGTACGCTCGTCCTATCACGCCGACAAACAGGCCCGCGGGGAGGAAGTAAAATGACCGACAAGACCACCGAAATCGAGGCCGCCGTTTTCCGGCGCCTGCTTCGCCACCTGGACGATCACAAGGAGGTCCAGAACATCGACCTGATGAACCTGGCGGATTTCTGCCGCAACTGCCTGGCCAAGTGGTATGTTGCCGCCGCCGAGGATCGGGGCGAGGCCATCGACTACGAGGCGGCCCGGGAAGTCGTTTACGGGATGCCCTACACGGAGTGGAAGAAAAAGTACCAGACAGAAGCCACGCCCGAGCAGCTCGAGGCGTTCAATAATCGCCGGAAGCAATAATCGCTGTAAAAACCGTCCGGCCTGTTCCCTCGGCACACCGGCGTCTACACTCCGGTCATGGGCTTTGACCGGAGATTGTCATGACAAAAAATATTCCCCTGAAATCCGATAGCGCCTACAGCGAGCGGCAGGTGGTTGAATTCCTGGTGGAGACCGCCATCCCCCTGCGCCTGGCCTGTCACGGCCACAAGGGGTACCCGCTGGTGGCGTCGCACTGGTTTCTGTATGAGGAAGGCTATCTCTGTTGTGCGGTCCACGATTCGTCCCTGGTGGCGCAACTGTTGACGGATAATCCCAAGTGCGGCTTCGAGGTGGCGCCGGACACCATTCCCTATCATGGCGTGCGCGGCCAGGGCGAGGTGACACTGAGCCGCGAGGGCGCCGGGGAGATGCTCGGGCGCTTGATTCTCCGCTATCTGGGCAACCTGGACAGTTCACTCGCCAAGTGGTTGATGAGCCGGGCCGATGGCGAATACCTGGTCCGCATCAGGCCCACCTGGCTCACCGCCTGGGATTTTAGCGAGCGGATGCAGTCATAAAACCCGCAAGGCCCGGTCCCGCCGGTTTTGCCCCGGCTTTGGTCCCTGTCCCGGCGTCGGTCAGTGCGGCCCAGATTTTTTCGTGCACGTAAAAGCCCAGGGTATTAACCGCGGGTTCGACCAGGGCCACCGCCCCGCCCACCACCAGGCTGCCGGTGAGGACATAGGCGACGGCAAAGGCGATGGTGAAATGCATAACGGCGAAAGTCAGTGTCTTGGTCATGTGTATTCATCCCTTTGACTGTATAAGGTAATGATAACCATTATCGAGTAAATAGAAAAATCAATCGATCCTATCGGGGTGATAGTTATTGCCAGGGTCATTCTGCCGGGGCGTTCCGGCCTGTTCGTTTCTTGTCGCCAAATCCATAACCTGTCGCCCAGGCAAAAGTGAATTGTTTTGGTTCCGGTGTCGTCGGGGGTATCCTTGACCGGGCTGTTTCCGGGGCCGTCTTGCTCCCCGGGACTCATAATGAGAAATCACGGAGGCGGGGCATGAAACTGGTCACTATCCACGGGGCGAACGACGTTCGGGTCGACGAAGTCGCCGAGCCCTCGCCCGGGCCCCGGGACGTGGTGGTCAGGATCGCGGCCTGCGGGGTTTGCGGCAGCGATCTCACCTTCATAAAGATGGGTGGCGCCGGCATCCCGGGCATGGCCTCCCCCATGCCCCTGGGACACGAAGCCAGTGGCGTGGTCACCCGGGTGGGCAGTGAAGTGAAAGGAATTCACGAGGGCATGCGCGTGATCGTCAATCCCATGGGTACGCCCCATATCATCGGCAATGGCGGTACCGAGGGCGCCTTCGCCGATTTCCTGCTGATCCGGGACGCCGAACTCGACCGGAGTGTTTACGAAGTGCCCGAAGGCATGCCCCTGGACCGGGCGGCCCTGGTGGAGCCGCTGAGCGTGGCCCGTCACGGCGTCAATCGGGCCGGCCCGGGTGCCGATTCCCGTTGCGTGGTTTTTGGTGTCGGTCCCATCGGCCTCGGAGCCGTTATGTGGCTGAAGCGCCGGGGTGTCGGGGATATCGTCGCCGTGGATATCAGCGAGGAGCGGCTCGAACGGGCAAGGCAACTGGGCGCGGCCCATACCCTGGTGGCGGGCAGGGACGACCTGCGCGCCGAGTTGACCAGATTACACGGCGAAGCCCGCTCCGTCGTCGGCCCGGCGGTGGGCACCGATATTTTCTTTGATTTTGCCGGCGCCCCCCAGGTGGTGACGGATATTATCGACCTGGCCAAACAACGGGCCACCCTGCTTATGGTGGCCATTCACCCGCAGCCGGTACCGGTAAGCCTGGAGATGCTCGTGGTCAAGGAGCTTTCCCTGGTCGGTTCCTGCGGTTACCCCGACGAATATCCGGAGGTGATCGCCGATCTGGCGAGCATGGATGACGAGGCGGACAGCCTGATCAGTCACCGGCTGGGTTTCGACCGTTTCCACGAGGCCCTTGAAACGGCCCGCGCCGGCGGCAGTGGCAAGGTGATGGTGGAATTTTCCAGGACCTGATACAACGACACGAGGTATGAATACATGGCAGAGAATCTGTTCGACCTGACGGGCAAGGTGGCACTGATAACCGGCGGCAATGCGGGCCTCGGTCTGGGCTGGGCGCGGGGCCTGGCCAGGGCCGGCGCCGATATCGTCATCTGGGGCAGGCGCGAGGAAAAAAACCGGGGGGCCGTGGCGGAGCTCGAACGCTACGGAACCCGTGTCGCCGCCAGGGCAGTGGATGTCAGCGACGAGCAGCAGGTGATCGAGGGTATGTCTGCGGCGGTCTCGGAAATGGGTCGCCTGGACTGCGTGATTGCCAATGCGGGGTTTGCCACCATGTCGCCCATGGTGGATATGACCAGCGAAACCTACCACCAACTGATCAACGTCAGCCAGCACGGCGCTTTCTATACACTGCGGGAAGCGGCCCGGCATATGGTGGCGCGGTCCAAGGCGGGTGAACCCGGCGGTTCCCTGATCGCCTGCGGCAGCCTCTCCATTTTCCAGGGAGTTGCCGGCATGACTCACTATGCCGCCGCCAAGGGCGCCATTCAGTCACTGACCCGCAGCCTGGCCGTTGAACTGGGGCCGCACCAGATCCGCGTCAATGTGGTGGCTCCCGGCTTTATTGCCTCGGAAATGACCCAGGCCGACCCGGAGGTTTTCAAGCAGTTGGATGCCGCGGTATCCGAGAGCACACCGCTCGGCCGTTCGGGGCAACCGGAGGATCTGGAGGGTATTGTTGTCTACCTGGCCAGCGATCTGTCCCGCTACCATACCGGCGACACTTTCGTGATTGATGGCGGCAAGCGCATCAAGAACTGACGCGGTCGGCACCGGGACGGCGAAAATACCTCACCCGCAACTTTTTCGGCAGTCGGGAGGGTGGGAATAGCGACAAAACAAGAAGGTAAAAACCATGATTCCGAAAGCGATTCCCCGGTACTGGCGCTCCGCTGCAATGGCCACTGCCATCCTGTTACTGATGGGCTGCACCGACCACAGTGGCCAGTCGGAAGTTGGCTCGGAAACCGTCGGCTCCGAGCAGCCCAATTTTCTGGTGGTGGTGGCCGACGATCTGGGTTATTCGGATATCGGCGCGTTCGGGGGCGAGATCGAGACACCGAACCTGGACGGCCTGGCCCGCAAAGGACTGCGCCTGACCAGTTTCTATACCTCGGCGGCCTGCTCCTCCACCCGGGCCATGCTGATCACCGGCACCGATAACCATATCGCGGGTTTCGGCTCCACAGCCGTCGTCCTGCCGCCCCAACAGGGGCAGCCCGGCTACGAACTTTCCCTGAATCCTGAAATTCCCACGATTGCCGAGCGCCTTCGCGGGCAGGGCTACGACACCCTGATGAGCGGCAAATGGCACCTGGGCAAGAAACCGGGCTCGACACCCCACACCCGGGGTTTCAGCCGGAGCTTCGCACTGCTTGACGGGGGGCATAACCACTTCGAGGCCATGCGCCTGAGCCCACTGGAGTCCAGCTACCGGTCCAATGGCGAACCGGCGGACTGGCCGGAGGGCGGCTACTCCACGGATATCTTTACCGACAGGCTGCTTGGCTTTCTGAGAGAACGTGCCGGCAGCGACAGGCCCTTCTTTGCCTACCTGGCCTATACGGCGCCCCATTGGCCGTTGCAGGCACCCCGGAAAGATATCGAGAAATATATGGGCCGTTACGACGCCGGCCCCCGGGCCATTGCCGGGGAGCGCCTGGCGCGACAAATAGAGCTGGGCGTGGTGCCCGCCGACGTGGTTCCCCATGACATGGACGGCCTTCCCGACTGGTCCGCTCTCTCCGGTAAGGAGCGGGCCCTTGAGGCGCGCAAGATGGCTGTGTATGCGGCCATGGTGGATCGTCTTGACAGGAACCTCGGCCGGGTTCTGGAGGAGCTGGAAAAACAGGGGGTGCGCGACAACACCTATATCATTTTCCTCTCCGACAATGGCGCCGAGGGCCTTTTTGGCGATTATGGCGACAACTGGGGCTTCGCGGCAATTCAGGCCATGATGAAGCGAGCCAAAGTGGCGGACGAGATCGACAACAGCCTGGACAACCTGGGCGCTCCGGACTCCTGGTTCGCCTACGGTCGCGGCTGGGCCCACGTCGGCGAGGTGCCCTGGCGGCTGTTCAAGACCTTTTCCACCGAGGGTGGCATCCGCAATAGCGCCGTTGTCGCCGGTCCCGGCGTTCCCGCCGGTGAGATCATCGATAGTTTTCTGCATGTCGCCGATATCCCGGCCACCCTGGTGGATCTGGCTTCCGGGTCCGGCAAGGGTGCGGACCGGGCCGAACCGGGTCCCAATCAGATCGGCCACAGTTGGGTGCCGTTGTTAAACGGCGAGGCAACATCCGTTTATGGCGACGACGAGAGCATCGGCTGGGAGCTGTTCGGAGGGGCGGCCCTGCGACGGGGCGAGTGGAAAATCACCTATGTCCCGGATTTCGACCTGGGCCGGAATCCCGGGCACTGGGGACCCGGGCGCTGGGAGTTATTCAACCTGCGCGAGGACCCCGGCGAGACTACCGACCTCTCGGACCGTTATCCGGATATGCGCCGGAAGATGATCGCGGCCTGGGCCGATTATGCCAGGGAGAACCAGGTGGTTCTGCTGTCTCCCGACACCCAGGCGCCTGCGCAGGAAGAGGAAAAACCCTGATCAGGACGGTATGAATCCCATGGGCCCCATAAGCCCGATGATACCGGCGTAGCGAAGGCCCTTGCCGATGGCCACCAGCACCAGGAAGTGCCAGAGCCTGACCCGCATAATGCCGGCAATCAGGGTCAGGGCGTCGCCCCCCAGGGGCAGCCAGGCGAACAGCAGGGTCCACAGGCCGTAGTGGTTGAACCAGTACTGGGCCCGGTCGATCTGGGCGTCGCTGAAATAGAACCAGCGCCTGTCCCTGAAGTGCAAAAGATAGAGGCCGAGAACCCAGTTGACTACGGAACCCAGGGTATTGCCGGCGGTGGCAACCATCACCACCAGCCAGGGTGGTTCGCCCTGACTGGCCAGGGCGAATAGAGTGAACTCGGAATAGAAAGGCAGGATCGTCGCGGCCAAAAAAGCGGAAGCGAACAGGACGACATAGGAAAGCAGCATGGGCGCGGCGGACTCTGCGGTAAAACGTCCGGTTATTGTCGGCGAGCCGGTGCCCGCTAACAAGTCAGGCCCTGATTCCATTCGACTGCTATCTTTGTAGGTCGAGAGACTGACGAGGAGGGTGGCATGCAGTACCAACTCTATTACTGGCCCGGAATCCAGGGGCGCGGCGAATTCGTGCGCCTCGCCCTGGAGGAGGCGGGTGTCGCTTACGTGGATGTGGGCCGCAGCGGCGATACCCTGGAGGCGGGCTTTGACAGGGTGTTCCGTTTTCTGGAAAGCGACGACAACCCCTGCCCGGCCTATGCGCCGCCGGTGCTCAAGGCCGGCGAACTGGTGCTGGCCCAGACCGCCAATATTCTCCAGTATCTGGGCGCGCACCACAATCTCGCGCCCGTGGACGAGACCGGCCGGCTCTGGACCAACCAGCTCCAGCTGACCCTCGCCGACTGGGTGGATGAGATTCACGACACCCACCATCCGCTGGGAGCCCACCTCTATTACGAGGAGCAGAAACCCGAGTCGCGCAAGCGGGCAGGCCATTTCACCGCCGAGCGACTTCCCAGGTTCATGGGCTACTTTGAGCGGGTTTTGTCCCGCAATCCCCGGGGCGATGAATTCCTGGTGGGTACTTCCGTCACCTATGCCGACCTGTCCCTGTTCCAGGTGATCGACGGCCTGCGCTATGCCTACCCACAGGCCATGGCGGCGGTGGAGGATGACTATCCCCGGGTGCTGGCCCTCTATCACCGGGTCGCCGAGCGACCCAATATCGCCGCCTATCTGGAATCCCCGCGCCGCCAGTCCTTCAACGACAACGGACTTTTTCGCCACTATCCGGAACTCGATGCCTGAAGGCCCGGCACTCCCCCGGCTTTCCTCCGCCGGCGGGGTGCCGCTAAGATAGGCGCCTGGAAGCGCCCTTATCGAAACCACAAGGATAACGACCTTGGAAGCATTGATTCTGCTGGCCGCCTTCGCGGCGGGTCTGGCATTCCGGCAACTGGGTTACCCGCCGTTGCTGGGTTACCTGGTGGCGGGGTTTGTTGCCCACGGGGCCGGTCTCGGGACGCTCGACGATATTCGCCCCATCGCCGATCTGGGTATCATCCTGCTGCTCTTCACTATCGGGCTCAAGCTTAACCTGCGCCAACTCGCCGCGCCCCGCATCTGGGGAACACAGTTACTCCATGCCGGCATCGTGGTACCGCTCACTGCCATGGTAATCTCCCTGGCCAGTATGGCCTATCCGCTACTCGCGCTGGAGCAGTCGTCACAGGCCTGGGTGCTGGCTTTCGCTTTGTCCTTCTCCAGTACCGTTTTTGCCGTGAAGATTTTCGAGGAACGGGGCGAGCAGGGCGCCCTGCATGCGGACCTGGCCATCGGTATTCTTATCATCCAGGACCTGCTTGCTGTTGCCTATCTCACCTTTACCGCGGACCATCCGCCCAGTCTGGCGGCTCTGGCGCTGTTGGCATTGCCTCTGGTCCGGCCGGTGGTGGTGGGCCTGGCAAAATCCGTGGGGCATGGCGAACTGTTGATCCTCTTCGGTATCAGCGTCGCCCTGGCCGGCGCCGAACTGTTTGAGCTGGTTAACCTGAAAGGCAGTCTCGGAGCCCTGGTCTTCGGCCTTCTGCTCAGCAATAACGCCAAGTCCAACGAGTTGTACCGGACCATGATCGACTTCAAGGACCTGTTCCTGATCGGGTTCTTTCTGCAGATCGGCTATTACGGCCTGCCTTCCCTGCCCATGGTGCTCGTGGCGCTGGCCCTGGCGCTGCTGATATTCCTGCGTCCGGTGATCTATTTCTTCCTGCTGATCGCTTTCGGGCTGAGAGCCCGGACGGCGATGCTCTCGGGCTTTTCACTGTTCAATTACAGCGAATTCGGCCTGATCGTGGCGGCCATTGCCGTCGGCAACGGCATCCTGCCGGCCCAGTGGCTGACCACCCTGGCCCTGGCGTTGGCCCTTTCATTCTTTATTGCCACCCCTTTCAATACCCGTGTCCACTATCTCTACAGCCGCTATGCCGATTTCCTCAGCCGTTTCGAACGTTCCCGGCGCCTGCCCGAAGAGCGGCCCGCGGAACTCGGTGATGCCGAGGTGGTGGTGCTGGGCATGGGGCGGGTCGGTTTTGGCGCCTACCAGTACCTGCGCGAGTATTTCGGCGACAGGGTCGTGGGGGTGGAGGAGAATTTCGCCAAGGCCGAGCAACTGGTGCGCAACGGTGTGCACTGCATCCACGGCGACGGCATGGATCGCGATTTCTGGGAGCGGGTGGCCATGCACAAGCGTCGGCTGGTTCTGGTCAGCCTGACTTCCTTTCGGGAAAACATGGCGGTGGTGGAACTGGCGCGCCAGCTGGATTTCGGTAACACACTGGCGGTGACCTGCCGTTATCCGGACGAACGCGAGGAGGCCGAGGCCGAGGGTTGTATCGTTTTCTATCTGTACGAAGACGTGGGCAAGACTTTTGCCAGTCACGTGCTGGAGAAATGGCAGGGGAAAACCCTGCCGCCCCCCGCCGCCGGAGATTGATTCTCCGGCAGACAAGGGGAAAGCCGGTTTGTCAGGGCATCCGGATCTTGCCGCCGCCCGGGCCGCCCATGCCGCCGGGGCCACCGGCACCGCCCATGCCTTCCTGACCCGGTACCACGATGGAGGAGGCCATGTCCCGGCGCATTTCCTGGAGGCGTTGCAGGGTTTCCTCCGCGGATTTCTGGGCAGCGTCGGCAAACTTCTCCGCAGCCTCTCCCAGTGAAGCCGCTTCCAGTTCGAAATTGATGGGCAGGGGTTGATCGCCCAGCATGATCTGGGTTTCGCCGCTGTAGATGATATCCCGGCTATCGTCCGGTTCGCCCTCGGGTGTCACGGGCGTGAGGCGCTTGATGGCGCCTATACGGCGGTCGGTAAAGACGTCCTCCCGGTAGAGGCTGGCGGGATCCATCTTCGCGGCTTGCTCGGTCGATTCGCTCATGATCGTGTCCTGTGGTTGAAAGTTAATAGAAATACCCTGAAAACAGCGTAACAAATTTGCGTTCGAACTTCAGGACGCCCACGCCGGCTATACTGGTGCCCGTGAGCTGTGGGGAGGTTTTGTTTGAATATTGTCTGGTTTCGAAACGATCTGCGCATCGCCGACAATCCGGCTCTCTGGAACGGAACCCGGGAGGGCGATACGCTGGCGCTGTTTATCCTGACTCCGGGCCAGTGGCGGCGCCATTTTTTGTCCGGCGCCAGGGTCGACTTCATGCTCCGGACCCTGGAGACCTTGCGGGAAAGCCTGGTGCGCCTGGGTATACCGCTATTGATCGAACGAACGGAACGTTTCGCCGCTGTGCCCGCGCTGGTGGCGAAACTCGCCCGCCGGTATCGTGCCGACGCGGTTTACTGGAACGACGAATATCCGCTGGACGAAATCGGGAGGGACCGCAACACGGAAGCACTGCTTCGCTCCCGGGGAGTGGCAGTCCACCGCTATGCGGACCGGGTGATCGCACCGCCGGGCTCCGTGGTCAAGGAAGATGGCGAAGCCTACCGGGTGTTCACGCCCTTTAAGCGTCGCTGGCTGCAATTGCTGGATCTCGGCATCCCCGATACCGTGCCGGCACCGGGAAAGCGGCCTGCGCCATCGGTGGAAGGCGGCCCGGTCCCGAAAACACTAAAGGGCTTCGCCGGTGCCGTGCCGGAGGAATTGTGGCCGGCGGGCGAGGCAGAAGCGCAGGCGCGACTTGCCGCGTTTTGCCGAGACGTTCTGCCCGCCTACCACCGGATCCGGGACTACCCGGCGCTGGCAGGCACTTCGAAGCTGTCGCCCTACCTGGCCATTGGCGCGTTGTCCCCGCAGCAATGTCTCCGGGCGGCGCTCGCGCAAAGAGGGGAAGGGCCGGATGCCTGGCTGAATGAGTTGATCTGGCGGGATTTCTATCAGCATATTGTCCTGGCATTTCCCGACGTCTGTCGTTTCAAGCCGTTTAAACCGGAGACGGACAAGATCCCGTGGCGGGAGGATCGTGAGGATTTCCGCGCCTGGTGCGAGGGGCGCACCGGCGTGCCCATCGTTGACGCGGGCATGCGTCAATTACGGGAAACCGGCTGGATGCACAACCGGGTGCGCATGATCGTGGCCATGTTCCTGAGCAAGAACCTGCTTCTCGACTGGCGCCTGGGGGAGCGTTTTTTTATGGAAAACCTGGTGGACGGGGACTTTGCCGCCAATAACGGCGGCTGGCAGTGGAGTGCATCCACCGGCACCGATTCGGTGCCGTACTTCCGGGTTTTCAACCCCTTTACCCAGGCCCGGCGCTTCGACCCGGACGCCCGCTACATCAAGCATTTCGTTCCCGCCCTGAGGTCGCTGGATGCCGCCACCATCCACAACCCCGAGACACTGGAAAAACACAGGCCCGGCGACTATCCGCCCATCCGGGTCGATATCAAGGGGTCGCGGCAGCGCGCCATCGAAGCCTTTCGGCGTCTGGATTGAACCGTTCAGTAACGCTCTGTCGGGCAAAAGGCGGCGCCATGTTGTAGGATAAAGACAGGCGCCGGTAAAACGGCGCGCTTGTTCAGACTGGAAAGTGAACGCAACAAATCCGGAGTTTTAGTAATCGATATGACTATCTCGACTTTCTCTTCGCTGCTCGACGAATGGGAAACTCATGCCGAAAAGCAGCTCGGCAAGGTCAAGCGGGAGATCAGTCTCTATGAAACGGACCTGGAAAAGGTCCGCGCCCTGGCCGAGGTCTACGCCAAGCCCGAGGACGAGATCCTGGCCGGCCTGTTGCACCAGGCCCTGCTCGAAATTGAGGAAAAAATGCCCTATGTCCCTGGCGATAAGGTTATCCGCGTCGAGGAAGGGGAAGAGGTTTACGAGGACGTGGGCCCCATGGCCAAGTATCTCAAGGCCCTGAAAAACGTGAGAACCTCGGAAAAAGCCTGACGCTCAGGGTGATTGTCGGGCGCTGCGGCCCCAGTGTATGAGCTGGCCTGCATGCTGTACAATGCGCGCCTTCACTTCTCCGTTCCCTAAACGCTTATGTCTGGCAAGGTCGGCTTTATTTCCCTGGGGTGCCCCAAGGCCCTGGTGGATTCCGAACGCATTCTCACCCAGCTCAAGGTCGACGGCTACGACGTGGTGCCCACTTATGAGGACGCCGACGTGGTGGTGGTCAACACCTGCGGTTTTCTCGACAGTGCCAAACAGGAATCCCTGGACGCCATCGGCGAGGCCATGGCCGAGAACGGCAAGGTCATTGTTACCGGGTGCATGGGCGGTGAGGAAGATCGCATCCGCGCCGCCTACCCGGGCGTACTCTCCGTCAGCGGTCCCCAGCAATACGAGACCGTGGTGGAAGCTGTTCATGACTGGATGCCGCCGTCCCGCGAGCACGACCCCTTTACCGATCTGGTGCCGGCGGGCGGCGTCAAGCTCACGCCGCGCCACTACGCCTACCTGAAAATTTCCGAGGGCTGCAACCACCGGTGCAGCTTCTGTATTATCCCGTCCATTCGCGGCGACCTGGTAAGCCGGCCCATCGGCGATGTGCTCGACGAAGCGGAGCGCCTGGTCCAGGCCGGCACCCGGGAGCTGCTGGTGATCTCCCAGGATACCAGCGCCTATGGCATCGATACCAAATTCCGCACCGGCTTCTGGCAGGGACGGCCCGTCAAGACGCGTATGCAGGAACTCTGCGAAGCCCTGGGGGAACTGGGGGTCTGGGTACGCTTGCACTATGTCTATCCCTATCCCCACGTGGACAGGGTGCTGCCCCTGATGGCCGAAGGCAAGATCCTGCCCTACCTGGATATTCCCTTCCAGCACGCCCATCCGGACGTGCTGCGTGCCATGGCGCGGCCCGCCAACGAAGAAAAAGTACTGCGCCGCATCGGGCAATGGCGGGAAATCTGTCCTGACCTGACCATCCGCAGCACCTTTATCACCGGCTTTCCCGGCGAAACGGAATCACACTTCCAGTACCTGCTCGACTGGCTGGAGGAGGCCCAGCTCGACCGGGTCGGCTGTTTCCAGTACGAGCCGGTGGCGGGCGCCCCGGCCAACGACCTGCCCGGTGCCGTGCCGGAGGAGGTAAAGCAGGAGCGTTGGGAGCGTTTCATGGCCACCCAGCAGGCCATCAGCACCCGCAGGCTGGCCAACAAGATCGGCACCCGGGTCGATGTGATTATCGACGAGGTGGTGGCAGAGGGTGCTGTGGGCCGTACCCGGGCCGACGCCCCGGAAATCGACGGCAGCATTTTCCTGGACGACCAGACCCATCTGCGGCCGGGCGATATCGTCAGCGCCGTGGTCGAGGACGCCGACGAATACGACCTCTGGGGTCATCTGGCATCCTGAAGACAGGTCCCGCCACGGGTTCTTGCGGGGCAAGCGGTGTGTGGAACCGGTCGGGTTCAGGCCGGTCGTCAGTTCAGGCAACCCTGGCGCGTTGCCTCCAGCCTTCCTTTCCCGACGATATGACCCGGTGCTGAATCCCTGATCTGGCCTCTGGCTGCGGGCCAGCTTTCCATATGCCGCTCCGGGAGCGTCTGCGGCGCCAGCGGTCATGGCTGGTCCCGCCTGGCCCGAGAAGGCGCCCTTGAACAGCCCATATCCTGCTCTTTCCCTGTAATGGCCTGGCCTAGCCTGGCCAGGCCCGACCGACTCCAAAGCCTCCTCTTTGCGTACAAAGCGAGCCGTCAGCCGGGTGTGGCGATCCGCATTAATGGATAAGGCAGAAAGGGGTTGCATTCTTTTTCAGAATATGTACAAATACCTATACAGAATTGTATAGGTATATCCCATGGCCAATCAAAATACCGTTGTCGATGTCCGGGACAGCCAGGATCTGTTCCCCATCAGTGTGGTGGCCGAGGCCACGGGGGTGGCACCGGTGACCCTGCGGGCCTGGGAGCGCCGGTATGGCTTCCTGCGCCCCCATCGTACACCCAAGGGTCATCGTCTTTACAGCGTCGAGCACATTGCCCTGATACGGCGGGTACTGGCCCTGCTCGATTCCGGTATTCCCGTCAGCCGGGTCGGCGATGTCCTCGACGCCGGCCGCCCGCAGTCCGCTGCGGAGCCGGGCGAGGGCGGGACGTGGGAGCAACTTCGGCAGGCCATGGTCGAGGCCGTGGAGGCTTTCGACGAGGTCAGGTTGGACAACCTGTACAACGAGGCTCTTGCCAATTACCCCATAGGCCGGGTGACCGAGGAACTGATCATTCCCCTCCTGCGCGACATGGGCGAGCGCTGGGAGCGCGGCCATTCCGTGGTCGCCGAGGAACACTTTTTCAGCCTGTATATCCGCAACAAACTGGGTTCGCGCTGGCATCACGGGGAAGCGCCGGTGGGAGGACTGCGCGTGGTGGGCGCCTGCCTGCCCGGCGAACAGCACGAGTACGGCCTGCTTTTTTTCGCGCTGGTGGCCCGCGCCAGGGGACTCGACCCGGTTCTCCTGGGAGGCGATATGCCGCTATCGGAACTGCCCAAGGTGGTTTCCCGGACCCGGGCCCGGGGCATTGTCCTGTCGAGTACCGTAACACCGGGCTGGCAGGTGGTGGAGCGGGACGTGCGCCAGCTGGTGGCCGCCGTTTCAGTGCCGGTCCTGGTGGGTGGTCGCGGAGCCGTTGACAGTGGCGACGCGCTGGCGGCGGCCGGTGCAATTAGCGTGGGCAGCGAACTGGTCGCCGGCGTCGAAGCGGTGTACCGCCATATCAGTGAGGAGCGGTAATCATGGAAACTCCAATGGAACGGGTCATGCCCACATCGACGCTCATCGACCTGGCCGAGTCCGGCCGGGTTCCGGACCCCGTCCTGCGCTTCGGTATCCGGCAGTTGCTGCGCCAACGTTTGGCCTCCCTGGCGCCCGGAGACTGCGAGGCCCTGGCCGAACAGAAGCGTCAATTCCTGCGAGCCATGGACCTGTCGGCGGTGGCGGTGCAGCCGGAGGCCGCCAACCGGCAACACTACGAGGTGCCCGCCGATTTTTATCGGTGGGTGCTGGGTCCCCGCCAAAAGTACAGCGGCTCCTATTGGCCGGCTGGGGTCGAAACCCTTGAGGCGGCGGAAGAGGCGGCCCTGGCCATTACCTGCGAGCGGGCGGGCGTTGCCGACGGCCAGCATATTCTGGATATGGGCTGTGGCTGGGGGTCGCTCAGCCTCTGGCTGGCGGAACGGTACCCCGGGGCCCGCGTTACCGCGGTTTCCAACTCCCGCTCCCAGCGCCTCCATATCGAGGCCGAGGCGGCAAGGCTGGGCCTGGCCAATATCCAGGTACTCACTGCCGATATGAACACGTTCACCAGTCCGGTCCGCTACGACCGCATCCTGTCGGTGGAGATGTTCGAGCACATGCGCAACTGGCGCCAGTTGTTCCGGCGGGTATCCCGGTGGCTGGAGCCGGATGGACGCTTCTTTATGCATATCTTCTGTCATCGGTCCGCCCCCTATTTTTTCGAAACCGGGGACAGCGCCGACTGGATGGCCCGTTACTTCTTCACCGGCGGACTCATGCCCAGCGCCGACCTCCCTCTCCACTTTCAGGAGCACCTTAAACTGGAGAATCACTGGGCCTGGAACGGCAATCACTATGCCCGCTCCCTGGAAGCGTGGCTCCAGCGGATGGACAGCCGGCGCGATGCGGTGATGCCCATCTTCGACCGCGTCTACGGCAACGAGGCGGCCACCTGGTTCGTGCGCTGGCGCCTGTTTTTCCTGGCCTGTGCGGAATTGTTCCGTTTCGACGGCGGCAATACCTGGTATGTGGGGCATTACCTGTTCCGGCAGGGGCACGATACGGGTGACGCCGGGGAGGATCATCATGGCTAGTATCTGGAACTTTATCCAGTTCCAGGTGGGCTGGTTCGGTATTGTTCTCAATGTTGCCGCCGACCAGATGCTGTTCGCCTACCTGATAGCCATTGCCGTCTTTGCCCTGCACCTGATGTGGGTACGCAATCCCATCCCGGAGCTGCTCCTGCTGGCGGCTCTGGCCGTGGTTGGCTGGCTCTGGGAGACCCTTGTGCTGGCCACGGGCTGGATCGCCTACGGTGATGGCGGCGGGCAATGGGCGCCCCTGTGGCTGGCCTGTCTCTGGGCCAATTTTGCCACGACACTCAATCATTCCCTGCGTTGGCTCCAGGGTCGGTGGCTGCTGGCGGCACTGTTCGGCGCCGCCGGCGGGCCCCTTGCCTTTTTTGCCGGGGAGAAACTGGGTGCGGCGGTCTTTCTGGAGCCGGGGGCGATGCTGATCCTGCTGGCAGGTGGCTGGCTGGTATTGACACCTGCCAGTGTGTACACGGCACGCCGGCTTCGGGAGTTGGTGGAAGCCTGCCGGCACCACAAATCGGGGTACTCCCTATGATTGCTTTTCTCGAACCCCTGATTGCCAACCTGGTGGTGGCGACCCTGGTGTGGTTGCTCAGTGTCTATCGTCACAACGCCGGGCTCGTGGACATCGTCTGGCCGCTGCTGTTTTTGATGGCCGCGGTCATCTGGTTTCCGGTCACCGGGGCCGGTCCCGTCCAGTGGCTGGTGATGGTGCTGGTGGTGGCCTGGGCCCTGCGACTTGCCATCCATCTGGCGCGGCGCAACCTGGGCGCCCCGGAGGATCGCCGTTACCGGGCCATCCGGGCACGGAATTCACCGGGCTTCTGGTGGAAGAGTTTCTTCCTGGTTTTCGTTCTCCAGGCGGTGCTCGCCTGGGTTGCCAGCTGGGTGCTTTTCGGCGTCCTCCAGCCGGAGTCGCCGGGCTTGGGCGCCTTAAGCGTGGCGGGATGCCTCCTGGCCGCCCTGGGGTTTATCGTCGAAACCGTGGCCGACCGGCAGTTGGACCGGTTCAGCCGCAATCCCGATAACCGGGGTCGGGTGCTGGACACGGGGCTCTGGCGCTACAGCCGGCACCCCAATTATTTCGGCGAATGTTGTTTCTGGTGGGGCATATTCCTGGTGGCGGCGTCCGCCGGTGCCTGGTGGACACTGGTGTCGCCGCTGTTGATGACCGTACTTCTGCTCCGGGTGTCCGGCGTGGTGCTCCTGGAAAAGGACATTGCCGAACGGCGCCCGGGTTACCGCCGCTATATCCGGGAAACCCCGGCCTTTATTCCCGGCCCGCCCCGGAATTCCCCGGCAGGGGAGGAGGGTTAGACCATGATAAGGCAGATGATCGCCGCCCTGTTAGTGCTGGCGCCCCTGTACACCCTCGCTTCGGAAAGCGAGACCATGCATTTCAGGGTGTTCCTGGATGACCGGGAAATCGGTTACCACCGTTTTATCCTGACGCCCGGCGATGGCGGCAGCCACCGGGTGATCAGCGAGGCCAGTTACAAAGTGAGTTTCCTGTTCTTTACGGCCTATCGCTACCAGCACCGTTCCGAGGAACGCTGGCAGGGCGGTTGCCTGGTTGGCATCGATGCGCGAACAGACGACGACGGGGACATCTACCGGGTCACCGGTAGCAGCACCGGCGACGGCCTGCGGCTGATCGTCAACGACCGCTCGCGGGTGATCGAGCGGGACTGCGTTCGCAGTTTCGCCTACTGGCGCCCCCGTCTGCTCGACACCGATGCCCTGCTCAATGCCCAGACGGGGGAACTCCAGCCGGTGGATTACCGGCAACGGGGCCCGGATTCGCTGCCCTGGCGTGAAACCCCGGCCCGGGCTGTGCGGCTGCTCCTGCCCGACAGCCATATCGATCTGTGGTATGGCGGCAATGACGACTGGCTGGGCCTGCGTTCGCCGGTGGCGGGCGACAGGCTTCTTGTCTACCGGCGCGACGACAACGCCGCCAACCCGGAGGAAGGCCAGTGAAAATTGCCATTATCGGTACCGGCATTGCCGGCAACGTGGTCGCCCGGCGCCTGCACCGCGACCACGATATCACCGTCTTCGAGGCCAACGATTACGTGGGTGGCCATACCCACACCCACCGTATCGAGCGTCATGGCCGGGTCTTCAATGTCGACTCGGGGTTCATCGTCTTCAACGACAGGACCTACCCCCGCTTCACCGCATTGCTGCGCGAACTGGGGGTGGCCGCCCAACCCACCGAGATGAGTTTCAGCGTGCACTGCGAACGCACCGGCTTCGAGTACTGCGGCAGCAACCTGAACGGCCTCTTCGCCCAGCGCCGCAACCTGGTGAATCCCCGTTTCTATGGCCTGATCCGGGATATCCTGCGCTTCAACCGCGAATCCCGGCGGCTGCTCGATGGCGGAGAGGAAAGTATCACCCTCGGGGAATACTTGCGGGATGGCGGTTACGGCCGGTATTTCATCGACCGCTACCTGCTGCCCATGGGCGCCGCCATCTGGTCCACGGACGTGGCCGAAATGCTGGCTTTTCCGGCACGCTTTTTCGTGCGTTTTTTCGACAACCACGGTCTGCTCGACACTGCCGGTCGCCCCAACTGGTTCGTGGTTCCCGGCGGCTCCCGAACCTATGTGGACGCTTTGATCGCGCCCTTTCGGGAGCGGATCCGACTGGCCACCCCGGTCACACGGATACGCCGTTATCCCGACCGGGTGGAACTGGAATCCAGCGCCGGTCCGGAAAAGTTCGATGCGGTTGTTTTCGCCTGTCACAGCGATCAGGCCCTGGCCCTGCTCGATGATGCCGATGTCGCGGAAAAGTCGGTGCTGGGTGCCATTCCCTACCAGCGCAACAGCGCCGTGCTCCATGTCGGCGAGGACCGGCTTCCCCGCCGGCGCCGGGCCTGGTCGAGCTGGAATTTCCGGTTGTCCGCGGACGACACCGTCCGGCCCGCGGTCACCTACTACATGAACCGTCTCCAGTCTCTGGACAGCGATGAGGCGTTCTGCGTCACTCTCAACAGCGACCACCGCGTCCCGCCCGACCGGGTGCTGGCGGCCATGACCTACGATCATCCGCTTTTTACCCTTGCCGGGGTTGCCGCCCAGGGCCGGCAGGCGGAGATCAATGGTGTGAACCGGAGTTTTTTCTGTGGCGCCTACTGGCGCAATGGCTTCCATGAAGACGGTGTGGTCAGTGCCCTCGACGCCGTCGAGCACTTCCGGCAATGGGAGGAGCGCCATGAGCACCTGGCTGTACGCCGGGCGGGTTAGCCACCAGCGGCCGGGCCCCAGGCCCCATGCCTTCACCTATCGCGTGGTGATGGCGTGGCTCGATATCGCCGATATCGACAAGGCCCTGGCGGCGGTTCCCGGGGCCTCGCGGCGCTGGTTTTCCCCTTTCCGTTTTCGCCGTGGCGATCACCTCGGGCCGGCGGAACGCCCCCTGGACCAGTGTGTCCGGGACCTGGTTATGGCCCGCACGGGCGAATCCTGTGGCGGGCCCATCCGCCTGCTTACCGGGCTGGGTTTTATGGCCCATCGGTTCAATCCGGTGAGTTTCTATTTCTGTTACGACAGGGACGGTCGATACCCGGAATGGATCATTGCCGAGGTCAACAACACGCCCTGGGGCGAACAACACTGCTACCTGCTCGATGCCCGCGCCCAGGCGGGGCAATCCAGCCTGCATTTTCGCCACGGCAAGGACTTCCATGTCTCGCCGTTCCTGCCCATGGACACCGACTACCGTTGGACCATCCGGCCGCCGGGCGAGGAGCTGGCCATGGGCATCGTCAGCCACCGGGAGGGGCGGCCCGTGTTCCGGGCGGCCCTGAGGTTGCGCCGGCGCCGGCCGACAACCCGGGCCATGGCGGCCGCCTTTGCGGCCATGCCGTTTGCCAGCCTGAAGATCGTCGCCGCCATCCACTGGCAGGCCCTGCGTCTTTGGCTGAAGGGTGCCCCCTTTTATTCCCATCCCCGTACCGGAGAGCGATGAGATGAGCGATTCCGAAAATGTTTTGAACAGAATCGGCACCGGTCCCGCGCCGGCCGGCTGGCTGACCCGGCTCGCCCGCCGGTTGCTTTTCACCCGTCTGGCCGGTTTGGAAGCGGGCCAGCTGGACTGGGTGGAGGGCGGCACGACCCGGTGCTTCGGGCGGGCCAGCCCGGATTGCCCCCTGCGGGTTCGCCTGACCGTGGTGGATACCGACTGCTACCCGGAAGTGGCCTTCGGTGGCAGTCTGGGGGCGGCCGAGTCCTATATTCGCGGGCACTGGCGCTGTGACGACCTGACCGGCCTGATCCGGCTGATGCTGCTCAACCGGCACGTACTCGAGCAGATCGACAGCGGGACCGGGAGGGTAATGAATCCCGTGCGAAAGCTTTTTCACCGGATGCATCGTAACACCCGTCGGGGCAGCCGGCGCAATATCCGGGCCCACTATGACCTTGGCAACGATTTTTTCCGGCTCTTTCTGGACGAGACCCTGACCTACTCCTGCGGGATTTTCGAGCGCCCCGACAGCAGTTTGAGGGAGGCTTCGGAGGCGAAGCTCGATCGCATCTGCCGCAAGCTCGACCTGGGGCCGGAGGACCATGTCCTGGAGATCGGCACTGGCTGGGGCAGCTTCGCCATCCATGCCGCCGGCCGTTATGGTTGCCGGGTCACCACCACCACCATTTCCGACGCCCAGCACGAATTGGCCCGGGAACGCATCCGCGAGGCAGGACTCGACCACCGCATTGATGTACTGAAACGGGATTTCCGAGACCTGGAGGGCCGGTTCGACAAACTGGTATCCATCGAGATGATCGAGGCGGTGGGGGAGAATAACCTGGGCCGGTTTTTCCGGGTCTGCGCGGATCGGCTGCGGCCGGGCGGCAAAATGGTGCTGCAGTCCATTACCATTGCCGACGCGCTCTATGACGATTACCGGGGCTCCGTGGATTTTATCCAGCGCTATGTCTTTCCCGGCGGATTCCTGCCCTCGGTATCGGCCCTGTGCCAGAAAATGGCGGCCCATTCGGACCTGCGGCTTTTCCATCTGGAGGATATCGGACCCCACTACGCCGAGACCCTGCGCCGGTGGCGGCAGCGCTTCAACGACAACTACCGGGCCATCCGGGAACTGGGTTATCCGCCCGAGTTCATGCGCCTGTGGGAATTCTACCTGTGCTATTGCGAGGGCGGATTCATCGAGCGGGCCACCGGCGATGTTCAGTTGGTGCTGGTCAAGAGTCGCGACCGCTCACCCTCGCTTTTGACCGTCTGATATCCGCAAGCCTCAGGCAATGCGGCGGTAGCGGCCGCCATGGAAAACCAGGGGATCATTTTCGCGGGTGTCATAGTCGAGCACACGACCAACCAGGATAATATGGTCGCCCCCCTCGTAGCGATTGTAGATCGAGCACTGGAAGCGGGCGCAGTAATCGGTGAGCAGGGGCAGGCCGGCGATGCCTTCCTCGATGTCGAAACCCGCGAATTTATCGGTCAGGTCCTTGGAGGCGAACCGGTTGGACAACTCCTGCTGGTCTTCGCCCAGGACATGGATGGCGAAATGATCGCAGCCGTTAAATGCATCGAAGGAGCGGGAGTCCCGGCCGATGCTCCACAGCAGCAATGCCGGGTCCAGGGAAACGGAGGAAAAGCTGTTGGCGGTAATGGCTTCCCGGCGGCCCTCGGGCGTGGTGGTGGTGATAACGGTCACCCCCGTGGCAAAGGTCCCGTAGGCGTTACGCAGTTCCCGGGGATCGATTTGTTTCTCGTTTGACATGGTCTGGTCTTTCCTGTCCTGATTCGGTCTTGTCTTTTCGGTGGCATCGGCGTCGCGCCGGTGCGAAACGGTGGTTATTGAACTAGGAATGCGACTGTTTTGCAATTGCACCCGCGGGAAGCGATCCCCAGGCGGTCGATCCGATCCGGCCCATCCGGCCGGAAAGTGGCAGTTCAAGCGGGCCGGGAAGAAATGTCGCAGGGTTTTCGAACGGAGGGCCTTGATTGGTCACGGTTGATCGTTCAACCTTGGCGCCAGTTCAGTAAACTTTTGCCTGTTGCCGACAGGTCCTCCCGCCCGGGAGCCGTCGGCGCCCTGTCCGGAATCCACCTGACTAATTAGAAGACGGATCACTATGTCGATAGAAGCCCTGAAAACCTCGAAGAAAAACTCCTCTGTCAACATCCGACTCCAGCCCGCCTCCGAAGATATCTGGGACAAGAAATACCGCCTCAAGGACAAAAACGGCAATCCCATCGACGCGAGCATCGACGGCACCTACCAGCGGGTGGCCCGGTCGCTGTCGGAGGTGGAACCGGAGGATCGTCGGGAGCAGTGGTATGAGCGTTTCCTCTGGGCGCTGCGCAATGGCGCCATCCCCGCCGGCCGGATCATTTCCAATGCCGGGGCCTGGGAGCACAAGCCGGCTACGTCCACTATCAATTGCACCGTATCCGGCACCGTGCCGGACTCCATGCAGGGAATTCTGGACCGCAACCTGGAGGCGGGCCTGACCCTCAAGGCAGGCTGCGGCATCGGCTACGAATTTTCCACCCTGAGGCCCCGCGGCGCTTACGTATCCGGGGCCGGCGCCTACACGTCCGGTCCCCTGTCGTTCATGGATATCTTCGACCGCATGTGCTTCACCGTATCCTCCGCCGGCGGCCGCCGGGGTGCCCAGATGGGTACGTTCGACGTCAGCCACCCGGATGTGGTGGATTTTATCCGGGCCAAGCGGGAAGACGGCCGGCTGCGCCAGTTCAACCTGTCGCTGTTGATCACCGAGGAGTTCATGGAGGCGGTCAAGGGCGATACCGAATGGCCCCTGTGTTTCCCCATCACCGAGAAGGAGGCCGAGCAGAGCGACATCGATTTTCACGACCAGGGCCAGGTGGTGTGGAAGGACTTCCCCGGCGACAACGACTACGTCAAGGATGAAGAAGGGCGTGTGGCCTGCAAGATCTTCAAGACCGTCCAGGCGCGCAAGCTCTGGAACGTGATCATGACCTCCACCTACGACTACGCCGAGCCGGGCTTTATCCTCATCGACAAGGTCAACAAGGACAACAACAACTGGTTCTGCGAGAATATCCGCGCCACCAACCCCTGCGGAGAACAGCCGTTGCCCCCCTACGGCAGTTGCCTGCTGGGTTCCGTGAATCTCACCAAGTTCGTCATCGACCCCTTTACCGAGAACGCCCGGTTTGACTGGGACAATTACCGGGACGTGGTGGCCGTGTTTACCCGTATGCTCGACAACGTCGTGGAAATCAACGGCCTGCCCCTGGAGCAGCAACGCCGGGAGATCACCGACAAGCGCCGCCATGGCATGGGCTTCCTGGGGCTGGGCTCCACCATGACCATGTTGCGCATGGCCTATGGCAGCGCCGAATCCCTGGGCTTTACCGAGCGGGTGAGCCGGGAACTGGCGGTCACGGGCTGGCGGACCGGTCTTGAGCTGGCGAAGGAGAAAGGTCCCGCGCCAATCATGGAGGAAGAGTTCGATATCACCCCGGAGCTGATGCGCCTGCGTCCGGAAATGGCGGAAGACGGCATCAAGGTGGGCGACAGGGTCAAGGGCCGGGTCCTGCACGCCCGGTACAGCCATTATATGCAGCGGGTCGCCGAGGTGGCCCCCGAACTGGTGGATGAAATGGCCGAAAAGGGCTGCCGCTTCACCCACCATTCCTCCATCGCGCCCACCGGCACCATTTCATTGTCCCTGGCCAACAACGCCAGCAACGGTATCGAGCCGAGCTTTGCCCATCATTACGCCCGCAATGTCATCCGCGAAGGCCGCAAGAGCAAGGAGAAAGTGGACGTTTTTTCCTACGAGTTGCTCGCGTACCGGGAGCTCATCAACGCCCGTGCCATGCCGTACTCGGAGGAGACCGGCGAGCAACTCCCCGCCTACTTCGTGACCAGCGAGGATATCAAGCCCCTGGAGCACGTGGAGGTGCAGGCCGCCGCCCAGAAATGGGTGGACTCGTCCATTTCCAAAACCATCAACATTCCCACCGACTTCCCCTTCGACGACTTCAAGGACGTATATCTGCACGCCTACGAGAAGGGTCTCAAGGGCTGCACCACCTTCCGCTTCAATCCGGAAGCTTTCCAGGGTGTACTGGTCAAGGAGAAAGACCTGACCAATACCACCTACCAGTTCACCCTCGAAGATGGCAGCAAGGTGGAACTCAAGGGCAACGAGGAAGTGGAATACGACGGCGAGATGCACACCGCCGCGAATCTTTTTGATGCACTGAAAGAAGGTTACTACGGGAAATTCTGATATGGCCGTCAAAATCGAATCGAAGATCGTCGACTACAAGGTACTGAAACCCGTGGAGGAGGTTGACCCTGCCCGGGAATCCCTGGAGCGGGCCGTTGAGCAGATGGACGAGAATGTCGACCGTCCGGAGACGTTGCACGGCACCACCTACAAAATCAAGACTCCGCTGTCGGATCACGCCCTGTACATCACCATCAATGACATCATCCTCAACCAGGGCACCGATCACGAGCAACGGCGCCCTTTCGAGGTATTCATCAACTCCAAGAACATGGACCACTTTCAGTGGGTGGTGGCCCTGACGCGAGTGTTGTCGGCGGTGTTCCGCAAGGGTGGGGACTGCACCTTCCTGGTTGAGGAAATGAAGGCGGTGTTCGATCCCAAAGGCGGCTATTTCAAGAAGGGCGGCAAGTTCATGCCTTCCCTGGTGGCCGAGATCGGCGACTGCCTGGAAACCCATATGAAGAGTATTGGCCTGATCGAGGGGCCGGAAATCTCCGAGCACCAGCAGGCGATCATGGATGCCAAGCGCTCCGAGTTCGAATCCCGCGCGGTCAAGGCTCCGGCCGGGGAGAACCCGTTTCCGGCGGGCGCATCCCTGTGCAATAAGTGCATGACCAAGGCCATGATTCTCATGGACGGCTGCATGACCTGCCTGAACTGTGGCGAATCCAAGTGCGGTTGATGCCTGGTTTTCGGGCATAAAAAAAGGCCGCACCCGAGGGTGCGGCCTTTTTCGTTGCGGGCAGCCTGCTCAGGAAGCGGCGGCAGTGCTGCTGGCGGCTTTCTTCGGCGCCGGTTTTTTGGCCGGTGTCTTCGAGGAAGGCATTGCCGACTCCACCGCCTTGCGGGCGGAGGCAAACGTGTCCTCGGCGGTTTCCCTGATGCCGTTGAAGAAATCCTTGTCGAAGGGTATCAGTTCTTTCACTTCCTTCTGATAGTCACTCATCAACTGGGAGTTTTCCTGATACAGGCTCTTCATTTTTTCCCGGAAGGTTTCCTCGAAAGCGACATTGCTTTCGTAAAACTCGGAAAACGTCTTGGCGGTGGCGGTTTCCTGCAGGCTGCTGATCCTGGCATCGGTCAGCTCGGCCACAATCGCAGTATTGGACTTGAAGAAGGCTTCCATGTAACGGGTCTGCAGTTCGAAAGCTTTCTTGCCGGTGAACAGGCCGGTTTCCGCGAAATCCTTTATCTTGCCGGGTACGGTGTTGAGTTTCATGGTCATGGACCTCCATCAAAGAGTGGTTTTAAATTGTGCGATGCACAATAGCAACCAATTTAGTGTCTGCGAGGGTTCTTGTCAAGGATTTTTTTGCGCAGCGCACAAAAAATAATTTCTTTATAAATCAGTATATTGCGATTTTTCAGGGGCAGCGGAACAGCGGGACAGGGGGAAGGCGGAAGCCTGAGACCGGGCTCAGTCAGGGAAAAGACTTTCTCGCAGGTACACGAAGAGCCTGTTACTGGCGGGCGACGACTTGACTCCTTTCGCCTGCCGCATCAACTGCCTCAGGCGCTGGCGATCCAGCCCGGGGTGATCGACGATAAGGTCCTCAAAAGCTGCATCTCCCTCCTCCAGCAACCGATCCCGCCACTGTTGGGCGAGGGCGGCATATTGCCGGAACAGTCTGTCCTGTTGCTCCCGCATGGCCAGCGCCGCCCAGATCGCGTCCAGGTCCTCGCCGGCCAGGAGCTTGCCGATATAACGCAACTGTCGCCGCTTGGCCTCCCCCTGCTTCAGGCGCTTGTACAGGGCCAGTGAATCTTTGGTGGATTCGCCCAGGGGGATGCGACCAAAATGGGCGGCGGGCAGAGCCAGCAGGGTCTCGCCCAGCTCGCGCATGGCCGCCATTTCCCGTTTCCGGGCACTCTTGCTGGGGCGGCCCTCGGCGTCGTCCGGTGCAGTGTCTTCTCGATCGGTATTCATGCGTAAAAGAGAGTGGCCAGGCCCAGGAAAGATAAAAAGCCGACCACGTCGGTGACCGTGGTCAGCGCCATGCTGCCGGCCAGGGCCGGATCGATGCTCAGTTTCTTGAGCAGTACCGGCAGGGCCGCCCCGGCCAGGGCGGCGGTAACCAGGTTGATGGCCATGGCGGAGGCGATTATGACGCCGATGTGGTAATCAGAGAACCACCACGAGGCGATGGAGCCCATGACGATGGCCCAGAGCAGGGCATTCAGGGCCCCCACCGTGACTTCCTTACTGAGCAGCCAGCGCAGGTTGTCGCGGGTGATCTGGCCCAGGGCGATGCCGCGCACCACCACGGTCAGGGTCTGGTGACCGGCGACACCGCCCATGTTGGCGACAATGGGCATGAGCACCGCCAGGGCCACCACTTTCTCGATGGTCTCGGAAAAGAGGTTGACCACGGAAGCGGCGATAAGGGCGGCCACCAGGTTGACGGAGAGCCAGAGGGCGCGGCCCGGCGCCGCCCGGCGTACGGTGGTGAAGGTTTCCTCCTCGTCGCTGACACCGGCGAGGCCCAACAGGGAGTGATCGGCATCCTCGAGTATCACGTCCACCACGTCGTCGATGGTGATCCTGCCCAGCAATTTGCCGTGGTCGTCCACCACCGGCGCCGACACCCAGTCGTGGCGCTCGAACAGGTGAGCCACTTCAGAGTCGGCCATCGACGCGGGGATGGCCTGGACATCGGTAATCATCACTTCCCGGACGGTGATGTTGGGGCTGCTGGTGAGAATCTTGCGGATGGGCAGGATGCCCAGAAAGAGATCGGTCCGGTTGACCACAAAGAGGTTATCCGTGACTTCGGGTATCTGCTCGTGACGGCGCAGATAGCGCAACACCACCTCCATGGTCAGGTCGGGGCGCACGGTGATGGTGTCCGTGTTCATCAACCCGCCCGCGGTATCCTCCGGGTAGGGCAGGACGCTCTCGACCCGGTGCCGGTCTTGCTCGTCCATGGCCTGGAGGATTTCCGGGATGACCTGATCGGGCAGGTTCTGGAGGATATCGGCGATATCGTCCGCGTCCAGGTTCTCGAACAGCGATGCCACCTCGCTGCTCTCCATACCCTTGAGGAATTCCTGCTGGACCTGCTCGCTGAGCTCCCCGAGCACTTCCCCCTCGAACTCCTCGTCTACCAGCTCCCAGAGAATCTGCCGGGCCCGGGGCGGCGCCGACTCGATGTGGTGGGCGATATCGGGTATGGGCAAATTGTTGAGCATGTGCCCCAGGCGCTTTAAATCTGCGGGATCGATGACCTGGTCGATCCGCGACAGTAGTGAAAGCTGGCTTGCGTTTTTGGCCACCCATCTCTCCTTTAAAGCCGGTAACCGGGACACCGGTCCCACAGCCGGCGGGGCGCGGCATCCGGAAAAATACCTGAGAAAACTTCGAGCTAGTGTAATCGCAGAGTCTGACGGGGGCTACTGCTCCTCGCCGAATTTGTCGTTGATCAACGCCTGGATGGCATCGTGGGCCTTGCGTTCGTCGCGGCCGTCGAACAGGAATTCGAGGGTGGTGCCCTGGCTGGCCGCGAGCAGCATCAGGGACATGACGCTCTTGGCATCCACCAGTTTGCCGTTTTTCCCGGTGCGGATGGTACAGGCGAAATGGCCGGCGGTGGATGCCAGCTTGGCGGCTGCCCGGGCGTGGAGGCCCAGCTTGTTGGTTATTGTCATCTCTGTTTCGATCATTGGCACATAAAAGCCCGTGGCGATGTGACTGTCAAGGCGAATCCAGTTCCCGGTGCCGCACCTGGATTTCCGGGGATTGCTCGCGGAAGTGGTCGTAAAGGCGGTCCACCAGGTAGACGGAGCGGTGCTGGCCGCCGGTGCAACCCACGGCAATGTTCAGGTAGCTGCGATTGGTGGCGGCAAAGCGCGGCAGCCACCGGGAAAGGAAGCCGATGAGGTCGGCGAGCATGGCGGCAACCTCGGTCTGGGACTCGAGGAATTCCACCACCGGCTGGTCGTGACCGGTGAAGTTGCGAAGCTCTTGTATCCAGTAGGGATTGGGCAGGCAGCGCACGTCGAAGACGTAGTCCGCGTCCACCGGAACGCCGTGCTTGTAGCCGAAGGAGTGGAAGACGATGGTCATGGCACCGCCGCTGTCCGGAACCACCTGCTTGACGATCAGGTCGCGCAACTGGTGCAGGGTCATGTTGCTGGTGTCGATCTGCAGGTTGGCAATGGACGCAATGGGGTCCAGCACCTCGCGTTCCAGGGACAGGGCCTGCTTGAGATCCCGTTGTCGCGAACTCAGGGGGTGCCGGCGGCGTGTCTCGCTGTAGCGGCGGATGAGGATGGGGGTGCGGGCATCAAAGAAGACCACTTCGCAGGAGACACCGGCACGCTCCAGGTGCTCGAGGGTTTCCGGGAACTCGTCGAGCTTGCCCATGAGGTTGCGGGCATCGATACCGACGGCGAGGCGGTTGGCACCTTCCGGGTTATCCCTGAGTTGCTCTACCAGGGGGGGCAGGAGGCCGGCGGGCAGGTTGTCGATGCAGGTGAAGCCCAGGTCTTCCAGCACGTGCAGGGCGGTGCTCTTGCCGGAACCGGATCGCCCGCTGATGACGATCAGTCGCAGGGACTCCGATTCCACCGTCATGTGGGCTCCGCGGAAGTCGCCAGATCATAGAGTTCTTCGTCCGAGGTAGCCGCGCGCAGGCGTGCCCGGGTATCCGGGGATTCCAGGAGTTCGGCGATTGCCGACAGAGCCTGAAGGTGCTCATCGGTCTGCTCCTCGGGAACCACCAGGGCGAAGACAAGGTCCACGGGTTCGCCGTCGGTGGCGTCGAAATCAATGCTGTCGTTGAGCTTGAGTAAAACGCCGGTGATCTTGTTGCAGCCCGCCACCCGGCAATGGGGGATGGCGACCCCGGAACCGATACCCGTGGAGCCGAGCTTTTCCCGTTCGAGCAGCTTCTGGTAGATGGCATCGGTGTCGGTGGCGAAATCCTTGTCCTCGCTCAGGAACGATGCGAGATTTTCGAGGACCCGTTTCTTGCTAACCCCCGGCACATTGCAATAGGTATGGTCCGGTTCGAGTACGTCGGCGATTTTCATGGCGGACTATCAGTGCCCCCTCTGCTTTTCCTTGTGCTTGATCAGCTGCCGGTCCAGCTTGTCGGTGAGCGTATCAATGGCGGCGTAAAGATCCTCGTGAGTGGAATCGGCGAAAAATTCGCCCCCGCTGACGTGGACTGTGGCCTCGGCTTTCTGGACGAGCTTTTCCACGGAGAGGATGACGTTGGTGCTGGTGATCCCGTCGTGGTGGCGTTCGAGCCGGGAGAGCTTGTTGGTGACGTAATCGCGGATGGCGTCGGTGATGTCCAGGTGATGTCCGCTGATGTTGAGTTGCATGAAACTCTCCTTGGGCTGGGTATTTGATGAGGTTTTTAACAGGCGCCCTGCTTGAAGCGCTTGCGTTCACTGGAAGTCGGAATGCCCAGCCCCTCCCGGTATTTTGCCACGGTGCGGCGAGCGACCTGGATGCCTTTTTCGCTGAACAGGGCGGCTATCTTGTTGTCGCTGAGGGGCTTGGCGGGGCTTTCGCCGTCGATCATTTTCTTGAGCATGGCGCGGATGGCCGTCGACGAACACTCGCCGCCGGCGGCGGTACTGACGTGGCTTGAAAAGAAGTACTTGAGTTCGAAAACCCCCTGGGGGGTGGCCATATATTTCTGGGTTGTGACCCGCGAGATGGTTGATTCGTGCATGTCGAGCCGCTCGGCGACATCGGCCAGGACCATGGGGCGCATGGCTTCGGGGCCCCTGTCGAGGAAACCGCGCTGCATTTCCACGATGCAACTGGCCACCCGCAACAGGGTTTCGTTGCGGCTCTCGAGGCTGCGCAAAAACCAACGCGCTTCCTGGAGCTGGTTGCGCAGGAAGGTGTTATCGGCACTGTTGTCCGCCCGGCGCACCATGTCCGCATACTGTCGGTTGATGCAGATACGGGGTGCGATGTCGCCGTTGAGGGCAACCTCCCAGGTGCCGTCCTGCTTCTCCACGCGCACGTCCGGGATCACGTACTCCACCTCGCCGGTGCTGATCTGGTCCCCCGGGTGCGGCGCCAGGGTCTGTATCAGGCGAATGGCGTCCTGCAGGGTGGCGTCGTCATAGCCGGTCCGGCGCCGTAATTGCCCCAGATCCCGTTCGGCCACCAGCGGCAGATGTTTGTCCACCAGCGCCAGGGCCTCCGTGCGCCAGGGGGTTTCCGCCGGCAGTTGCCGGAGCTGGATGGCGAGGGATTCACGCAGGTCGCGCGCACCGACGCCGGGGGGGTCGAATTGCTGTATGCGGTGCAGTACCGCCAGGACCTCGTCGGGCTCAACTTCATGATCGGCGAGTGCCTCGTGGATTTCCTCCACATCGGCGATCAGGAAGCCGTCCTCGTCGATGGCATCGATAAGGGTTGCGGCGATCAGCTCATCCACTTCGGACATGGGCGTCAGGTTGAGTTGCCACAGCAGGTGATCGTGAAGTGTGTCGGTTACCGTATGGAAGCTTTCGAAATCCCGGCTATCGGTGTTGGGGGGCGGCGTGGGGCCCGCTGCGGGGGTGTAGATGTCGTCCCAGCGAGCGTCGACCGGGAGTTCGTCGGGGATGGGCTCTCCCTCTCCCCGTTCCTGCCAATCCCGTTCCTCGCCGGCGCCGGATGCGGGTTCCCGGGCATCCGCGCTCTGTTCGATTTCGTCGACAAGTTCGAGCAGGGGGTTGGAGTAGAGGGCTTGCTGGATTTCCTGTTGAAGGTCCAGGGACGAGAGCTGCAGGAGCTTGATGGCTTGTTGCAGCTGCGGCGTCATTGTCAGCTGCTGGCCAATTTTTAGTTGCAGGCTCTGTCTCATGAGGTAACGGTTAGTCGCATCGCGTAAAACACAATTACCGAGTTTAGCCCCTGGAGCCGGATTCAGGCAATCCCGGGAGTGAAAGCCAAGGCAAAAAATATGCCGTTTGCTCTGGCATTGTCCACAGGGAGCTTCAGAGGGTGAAATTCTCGCCCAGGTAGATTTCCCGGACCTTGGGGTCGGCCATGATCTGTTCGGCGTTGCCCTCGGCAATGACCCGGCCCTCGCCGACAATATAGGCTCGCTCGCAGATATCCAGGGTCTCGCGGACATTGTGATCGGTTATCAGAACACCGATGCCCTTGTCCCGCAGGTGGCGGATGATCATCTTGATGTCGTTAACGGAAATGGGGTCCACGCCGGCAAAGGGTTCGTCCAGCAGGATAAAGGCGGGCTCCGTGGCCAGGGCCCGGGCGATCTCCACTCGCCGGCGCTCGCCGCCGGACAGGCTCATGCCCACGGATTTGCGGATATGGGAGATATGGAATTCCTGGAGCAGTTGTTCGAGCCGATCCTTGCGCTGTTTCTTGTCGAGGTCCCGGCGGGTTTCCAGGATGGCGAGAATATTGTCCTGCACCGACAGCTTGCGGAATACCGAAGCCTCCTGGGGCAGGTAGCCGATACCCCGTCGGGCGCGGCCGTGCATGGACAGGGAGGTGACTTCATGGTTGTCGATAAAGACCCGCCCGCCGTCCTGGCCCACCAGGCCCACGATCATGTAGAAACAGGTGGTCTTGCCTGCGCCGTTGGGACCCAGCAGGCCGACGATCTGGCCACTGGTCACCTGCAGGGAAACATCGTTGATGACCGGCCGTTTCTTGTAGCGCTTGGCGAGATTCTCGACGCGCAATTGCGCCATTACTGGACCTCCTTTTGCTGGCTCGGGGGGATGACCATCCGGATTCGCTCCTTCCCCGAGGCGTCGCCCCGCGCTTTCACCACCTCTTCCTTGATGTCGTAGTCGATGCGGTCGCCGGTCAGGGTGGTGCCCTGCTGTTCCAGGCTGGCATCCTCGACCAGGTGTACCAGGTCGGTGGCGAGCATGTATTCGATGGTGCGGGCGCGGGCTACCACGGGTGGGTCCTCGGCGTTCGGTTTTTGCTCGTAGTAGGCGGGATCACCCACACAGACAATTCTCTCCACCTGGCGGTTGGCGGTGTAGACGGTGACCTTGTCGCCCTTGATCAGAATGCTGCCCTGCTCGATGGTGACATCGCCCTCGTAGACGGTAACGCCCTTTTTTTCCTCGCGCACGGCGGTGCGCGACTCGATGTAGATGGGCTTCTCCCGGTCTTCGGGCAGGGCCCGGGCCCCGCCGGCCGCCAGGACTGCCAGGAGAACGGGAAGCCAGTGATAAGGCTTACGGAACATTGTGCCGGCCTCTTACGTTGGACAGCAGTCGATAGACTTCGGTGTCGAAATTGGCTTCCATGCCCGTGCCGGTGGTGACGCTGCCGGGCGACTCAAGGGCCACCTTTCGATCGGTGCGGGCGATATTGGTCTCGGGCAGGAAGAGCAGGCGCGACGTGCGCATCTCGTTGATGCCCCGTGGCTGCTCCTGCCAGGCGTAGACGTCGCCGGTCAGGACGACTTCGCCGCCGCGCTTCTCCGTGTGCGCTTCGTCGGCCCGCAGCCGCCAGGGCGGATTCGAGCCGTTGTCCCGGTAGGCCACCAGCAGGGGCTCCTCGAGTTCGAAGCGGTCGCCCTTGCTGAAATAGAGCCCCGTGCTGGCCTTGAGGGTATAGGCGCGCTCGCCGTCCTTGTCGTACTTGGCGGTCAGGGTCTGGCGCATGTAGCTGTCGGCGGTGGGGATCTGCTCCACCCGGGTTCGTTTTTCACGCACGAAGATTTCCGGCGGAGAGTCCCAGAATACCACGAACACCGATGCCACGGTGAGGATGAGCAGGGTCATGAGGATGTTTTTCATTTAACGGTAGCTCTCCAGTACCGGCGCCAGTTTGCCCTGGGCATCGAGAATGAACTCCGCCGCCTCCCGGACCGCGCCCTCGCCGCCCTTGCGGGTGGCCTGCCAGCGGGCATGACGGGCCACCTCGGGGTTGCAGTCGGCGACGGTCATGCCCAGCCCGACCCGGCGGATCACCGCCAGGTCGGGCAGGTCGTCGCCCATGTAGGCAATCTGTTCCATGGGCACCGGGTGCCCGGCGCGGAGTTCCTCCAGTGCCCTGAGCTTGTCCTCGCGTCCCTGTATTAACCGGTCGATGCCCAGTTCCCGGGCGCGCCGCTCCAGCAGTGGGGACGTGCGGCCGGTGATGATGCCCACCTCGATGCCCTGGCGCTGGAGCAGCTTGATACCGAGGCCGTCGTGAATATGGAAAGCCTTGAGTTCGTCGCCCCCGGCGCTGTAGTAGATCCGGCCGTCGCTGAGGACACCGTCAACGTCGAGCAGCAAAAGGCGGATATGGCGGGCGGCTTCGGAAGCGGACGGGGGCATGGCTCAGACGATCCCGGCGCGGAGAATATCGTGCATGTGAACCACGCCCACCGGGTGGCGGGCACCGTCCTCCACCACCAGGGCGGTGATCTTGCCGGTTTCCATGATACGCAGGGCCTCGGCGGCCAGGATGTCCGCGGACACGGCCTTGCCCTTTGGGGTCATCACCTCGCCCACGGTGGCGGTATTGATATCCACGCGCTGGTCCACTGCCCGGCGCAGGTCGCCGTCGGTGAAAACACCGAGCAGTTCGTCCTGGTCGGAAACCACGGTGGTCAGCCCGAAGCCCTTTTCCGTCATTTCCAGCAGCGCATTTCGCAAGAGCGTATCCCGGCCTACCCGGGGCACCTCGCCACCCCCGTGCATGATGTCGGAAACCCGCAGCAGGAGCTTGCGGCCCAGGGCGCCGCCGGGATGGGAAAAGGCGAAATCCTCGGCGGTGAAGCCCCGGGCCTCCAGCAGGGCCACGGCCAGGGCGTCGCCCATGACCAGTGTGACCGTGGTGCTGGTGGTCGGCGCCAGGTCCAGGGGGCAGGCTTCCTTTTCGACACCGATATCCAGGCGCGCGTCGGCGGCTTTGGCCAGGGGCGAGTCCGGCTTGCCGGTCATGCTGATCAGGGGGGCACCCTTGCGTTTGATCAGGGGCAGCAGTGTCACAACCTCGTTGGTGGCGCCGGAACTGGAGATGGCGATAACCACGTCGTCCTGGGTGATCATGCCCAGGTCGCCATGGCTGGCCTCGGCCGGGTGGACAAAAAAAGCCGGCGAGCCGGTGCTTGCCAGGGTGGCGGCGATCTTGCGTCCCACGTGGCCGGATTTGCCCATGCCGCTGACAATGGTGCGCCCCCTGCAGGCCAGGATCAGTTCGCAGGCGCGGCGGAAATCGTCGCCAATACGCCGCTCGAGGCTGGCCACGGCTTCAGCCTCCAGTTGTATCGTCCTTCTTCCCGGTGTCAAAAAGTCGTAGTCGTTCATGTCGCATCCAGCTTTCGATGGGGCACAAGTATAACGGTCGGAGGGTTCCCGGTCAGCCTCCGTTTCCTGCGCCCTGGCCGGTTATTGCCAGCAGTCCGTAGTAGGCGATGTAGCCGGCCAGCAGGACGGCGCCGGCGCCCCGTGAAATGGTGTGTCCGGGCCGATGTGGGCGCCGGGCCAGGAGCACGGCGCCGAAGAGCAGTACGGTGAGCAGGGCAAGCATGGCAAAATCCCGGGTAAGGACAGCGGGCGCCAGCTCCAGCGGCGCGATGGCGCCGGCCACCGGCATGACTGCAAGCAGGTTGAATAAGTTGGAGCCGAAGATGTTGCCCACGGCGATATCATGATGGCCCTTGGCGGCACTCATTAAAGAGGCCGCCAGTTCGGGCAGGCTGGTACCCACTGCCACCAGTGTCAGGCCGATGACCAGTTGACTGACGCCGGCCTCCCGGGCGATGACGCCGGCGCTCCAGACCAGGGCCTCGGCGCCGGCAAGCATGGCGGCCAGGCCAACGGCGAACCAGAACAGGCCCCCGGCCAGTGTCAGTTGCGGAATGGCGCCGCTGCCGGCGAGGGCCGCTTCCGGCGGGTGCGTCTTCTTCAGGCGCAGGGTCAGCCACAACAGGCAGGGCAGCGCCATGAGCATGACCAGGCTCTCTGACCTCCCCAGGGTTGTGTCCGCCAGGCACAGGCCGGCGCCGGCGGTGACCGCCAGCAGCAGGGGCCCCTCGTGGACGAGCAGGTGGCGCTGGGTGGGCAGGGGGGCGATCAGCGCCGTGACGCCCAGGACCAGGCCGATATTGGCGAGGTTCGAACCCAGGGCGTTGCCCACCGCCAACTCCCCGACCCCGCGCAGCGAGGCATCGATCGCGACAATGATTTCCGGTGCCGATGTGCCCACCGAAACGAATGTCAGGCCGATGACCAGCCGGGATACGCCCAGGTTGCGAGCGGTGCCGGCGCTGCCGTGGACGAATTTGTCGGCGCCCCAGACCAGGCCCGCCAGACCCAGGAGCAGGGCTGCGATTGCCGGTAAAATGTCGCTATTCATAGGGATACAATGCCGCCGCACGGCGCCCGGGCGCGATTGCACCCCGCAGTGCCCTCCGGCGACCAGAGGTTCCTCAAAAAAGGGGGGAATGGTATAGTGCCCGACCCCGGTTGTCAGTAGTCTCCGGGTGGTGTGTCGGCTCCCCCGGCGTCGGTCAGTGCCGGCGGTTACGGCGGGCCGGGTCCAGCAGGAAGGAAAATACAGGAACCTGTGATGCGTTTGCGAATATTGCTGTTTATATTGGCGGCCCTGATGGCCAGCGCTTGGGCCCGGGCCTGCCCCGTCGACCCCGCCCGGGCCGAGCCCCACCAACTGGTGCAGGAAGTGACGGACTGCCTGCTCGCCGATATCGAGCGCTATCGTGGCAAGCTTGAAGAGGCGGGGAGCGAGACCCGAAAGCGGCAGCTCATGGAGGGTTTCCTGTCGGAATTGCGCGCCACTCTGGAACCGGTGGTGGATTTCGACTGGATCGCCCTCAATGTCATGGGCAGCTATCGTCGCGATGCGTCGGCCGGTCAGCGCGAGCGTTTTCAGGAAGTCTTTACCGAGAGCCTGGTGGAAACCTATGGACGCGGCCTGCTCTCCTACAGCGACCAGACCATCAAGGTATTTCCGCCGGAAGGCGATATCGGCGACCGCCGCCGGGTGACAGTGACCCAGGAGATACGCGGGCCCGAGAAAAACTATCCCCTCGTCTACAGCATGGGCAAAAATCGCCGGGGGCAGTGGAAAGTGATCAACGTGATCATCAACGGCATCAACCTGGGCAAGACCTTCCGCAGCCAGTTCGTCCAGGCCGCGGAGAAAAACGACGGCAACCTGGATGCGGTAATCGCCAACTGGACAACGAAAACCGAAATCGAGGAAACGGGAAAAGCATGAAACCGGAAGAAGTGAAGTCCCTGCTGGAGCAGGCGCTGCCCGACTGCGAAATCCAGGTCGCCGGTGGCGATCGCAATTTCGACCTGGTGCTGGTCGGCGACGTCTTCGAGGGCGTGCGGCCGGTCAAGCGCCAGCAACTGGTCTACGGCGCCCTCAACGAACAGATAGCAGCCGGCGATATCCACGCCATCAATATGCGTACCTTCACTCCCGAAGAGTGGCAATCCCGATCCGGAGCCTGAATGTGATGACGGCGACTCCTTTGCCGGTCCTGACCCCTGTCGCCGGTCATGCCGGCCCGGGCGGGCGCTGATGGACAAGCTGATGATCCGGGGCGGTGCGCCCCTGAAGGGCGAAATCCGTATTTCCGGAGCCAAGAATTCCGCCCTGCCCATTCTCGCGGCGACCCTGTTGTCGGATCGGCCGGTGACTCTGGCCAATATTCCCCACCTGCACGACATCACCACCATGATCGAACTGCTCGGGTGCCTGGGCGTGCGGGTGGTGGTGGACGAAAAGATGCGTGTCGAGGTGGATTCCGGGACCATAGAAAATTTCACGGCTCCCTACGACCTGGTCAAGACCATGCGCGCGTCGATACTGGTCCTGGGTCCCTTGCTCGCCCGTTTCGGCGAGGCCAACGTGTCCTTCCCGGGCGGTTGCGCCATTGGCAGCCGGCCCGTGGATTTGCACCTGCGCGGCCTGGAAATGCTCGGTGCCGACATCGATATCGAGGGCGGGTACATCCGCGCCCGGGCGCCCAACGGCCTGGTGGGTAGCCATATCTTTCTCGACACCGTTACCGTGGGTGGCACCGAGAACCTGATGATGGCGGCGGCCCTGGCCCGGGGCCGGACCGTGATAGAGAACGCTGCCCGGGAGCCGGAAATCGTGGACCTGGCCAACTGCATCAATGCCCTGGGCGGCCACGTGGAAGGGGCGGGCACCGACACGCTGCTGATCCACGGGGTCAAGCGCCTTGGCGGCGGTCACTACCGGATCATGCCGGATCGCATCGAGACGGGCACCTACCTGGCCGCGGCGGCGGCCACCCGGGGCCGGGTGACCCTCAAGAACACCGATGCCGCCCTGCTCGAATCCGTGTTGCTCAAGCTGGAGGAATCCGGTGCCGCCATCGATACCGGCAGAGACTGGATCCGCCTGGACATGAAGGGCAACCGGCCCCGGGCAGTGCATTTGCGCACCGCCCCCTATCCGGCATTCCCCACGGACATGCAGGCCCAGATCACCGCCGTCAATGCCGTGGCGGAGGGCGTGGGCATGGTCACCGAGACCATTTTCGAAAATCGCCTGATCCAGACCCATGAACTGAACCGCATGGGAGCGCGGATAACCCTGGAGGGCAACACCGCCATCGTTACCGGCGTCGAGAAACTCAAGGGCGCGCCGGTGATGGCCTCGGATCTGCGCGCTTCCGCGAGCCTGGTGATCGCCGGCCTGGTGGCTGGCGGTGAAACCCTGGTGGACCGGATCTACCACATCGACAGGGGCTACGAGTGTATCGAGGAAAAACTGCAGCAACTGGGCGCCGATATCCGGCGGATACCGTCATGAGCCAGCTCACCATCGCCCTCACCAAGGGCCGCATTCTCAGGGAAACCCTGCCGCTGTTGTCCGGGGCGGGCATCGAACCGGCCGAGGATATCGAGTCCAGCCGCAAGCTGATCTTCGACACCAGCCGCCCGGGCGTGCGACTGCTGATTCTGCGGGGCTCCGATGTGCCCACCTATGTCCAGTACGGCTCCGCCGATTTGGGGGTGTCGGGCAAGGATACCCTCATGGAGCACGGCGGCGACGGTTTCTACGAGCCCCTGGACCTGCGCATCGCCCGGTGCCGCCTGATGACCGCGGGCGTGGCCGGCGGCTCCCGCGCCCGGGGGCGGATCAAGGTGGCCACCAAGTATGTCAATGTGGCCCGTCGCTTCTATGCGGAGGAGGGCCGTCAGGCGGATATCATCAAGCTCTACGGGGCCATGGAACTGGCTCCCCTCATGGACCTGGCGGACGAAATCGTTGATATCGTCGACACCGGCAATACCTTGCGGGCCAACGGCCTCGAACCCCGACAAACCATCGCCGATATCAGTTCGCGCCTGATCGTCAACAAGGCGGCCATGAAAATGAAGCACAGCCTGATCCAGCCGCTGCTGGAGGAACTGGCGGGCGCCCTGGCGGAGCGACAAACCTGATGGCCCTGTCCGTGGCGAGACTGTCCACGGCCGCGCCGGAGTTCGAATCCCGGCTGGCCTCCCTGCTCGCCTGGGAAGAGGGCGACAGCGGCTCGGTGGCCGAGGCGGTGGCCGGCATCATTGCCGACGTACGCAAGCGCGGCGATGCCGCCCTGGTGGAGTACACCAACCGCTTTGACCGCCGGACCCTGGTGTCCGCCGGACAGCTGGAAATCGGCGCCGACGCCCTGCAGGCGGCTTTGTCTGAACTGCCCGCGGAGACCCGCCGGGCCCTGGAGTCGGCCGCGCAGCGCATTACCGCCTACCACTGGCACCAGAAACAGGAATCCTGGCAGTACCGGGAGGCGGACGGCACCGTTCTGGGCCAGAAAATCACGCCCTTGGACCGGGCCGGGGTTTACGTACCCGGCGGCAAGGCCAGCTATCCTTCCTCGGTGTTGATGAACGCGCTGCCGGCCCGCGTCGCCGGGGTCGGAGAAATTGTCATGACCGTGCCGGCACCGCAGGGGGAGCTCAATCCCCTGGTACTGGCCGCCGCCGCCCTGGCCGGTGTCGATCGTGTCTTTACCCTGGGCGGGGCACAGGCCATCGCGGCCCTGGCCTACGGCACCGAGACGGTGCCCGCAGTGGACAAGATCGTCGGCCCCGGCAATGTCTACGTGGCCGCCGCCAAGCGCGCGGTGTTTGGCCAGGTGGGTCTCGACATGGTGGCCGGGCCCTCCGAGATTCTGGTGGTCTGTGACGGTCAGACGGACCCGGACTGGATCGCCATGGACCTGTTCTCCCAGGCCGAGCACGATGAGGACGCCCAGGCCATCCTGGTCAGCCCGGATGCGGAATTCCTCGATGCCGTGGCCGCCAGCATGGACAGGCTACTGCCTGACCTGGCGCGCAGGGATATTATCGAGGCCTCCATGAACCGGCGTGGCGCGCTGATCCAGGTGGCCGACCTGGCCGAAGCCTTGGACCTGATAAACCGCATTGCGCCGGAACACCTGGAATTGTCCGTGGCCGACCCCGATGCGCTGCTGCCGGCGGTTCGCCATGCAGGCGCCATATTCATGGGCCGCCACACGGCCGAGGCCCTGGGCGACTATTGCGCCGGTCCCAACCACGTGCTGCCCACGTCGGCCACCGCTCGTTTTTCCTCGCCCCTCGGGGTCTACGATTTCCAGAAACGGTCGTCGATCATCAACTGTTCCCCCGAGGGCGCGCGCACCCTGGGCGGGATCGCCGCGACCCTGGCGGAAGGGGAATCCCTGACCGCCCATGCCCGCTCGGCGGCCTACCGGCGGGAGGACGGAGAGTCCCCATGAGCCGATACTGGAGCGAGCTGGTCCGGCGCCTGGAGCCTTATGTTCCCGGCGAGCAACCCCGTGAAGCGGGCCTGGTCAAGCTCAATACCAACGAAAACCCGTTCGGGCCTTCGCCAAGGGTGCTCGAAGCCATCCGTGACCGGGCCGGCGACAATCTCCGCCTGTACCCCCCGCCGGATGCGAGGCAGTTAAAGTGTGTCGTCGCCGCCTATCACGGTGTTTCGGAAAAGAACGTATTTGCCGGCAATGGCTCCGACGAGGTCCTGGCACATGCCTTTCAGGCCTTTTTCAGCGGTGTCGGGACAATCCGCTTTCCGGATATCACGTACAGTTTCTACCCGGTCTATTGCGGTCTCTACGATATCCCCTTCAGGGCCGTGCCCCTGAGGGAGGATTTCAGTGTCCGTCCCGCCGACTACCGGGGTGCCGCCGGTATCGTCCTGGCCAACCCCAACGCACCCACCGGGATAGTGCTCGACCCGGAAAGCGTGGAGAGCCTGGTGCGCGACAACCCGGATGCCGTGGTAATTGTCGACGAGGCCTATGTGGATTTCGGCGCCGAATCGGCGATCCCGCTGGTTCGCCGTTATCCCAACCTGCTGGTGGTCCAGACCCTGTCCAAGTCCCGGTCGCTGGCCGGGCTGCGGGTAGGGTTTGCCATCGGCGACGAGGCCCTGGTCGAGGCACTGGAGCGGGTCAAGAACAGCTTCAATTCCTATCCCCTGGACCAACTGGCCATTGCCGGCGCGGTGGCCTCGTTCGAGGACGAGAGCTATTTCCAGCAAACCCGGGGCGCGGTCATTGCCGAGCGGGAAAGCCTGTTTGCGGCCCTGGTGGAGCGGGGCTTCCGGGTGCTGCCGTCGGCGACAAATTTTCTGCTGGCGGAACACCCGCGGGTGCCCGGGGGCGATCTGGCCGCTGGACTGCGCCGGCGCGGCATCGTCGTGCGTCACTTCGGCAAGGCCCGCATCGAGAATTTCCTGCGCATCACCGTGGGCACCGCCGACCAGCACGGTCGCCTGCTGGAGGCCCTGGACGCGATCCTGCCCCGGTAGCCCGGGTTATTCCAGGGGCGGCCGGGTGCCGGCCACCGCCGTTACCGAAAGTCGTTCGCCATCGCGCAACAGGTCAATGTGGATGGGGTCACCGGGTTTGATATCGGCGACGATATTGGTGCCGTGCCGGCCGCCGCCCACCAGTTGACCATTGATATGGGTAATGACATCCCCGGGCCGCAGGCCCGCCCGCTGCGCGGGGCCGTCCCGGTGGATGTCGGTGACAATCATGCCCCGGGGCGGATCGAGGCCCATGCGCTTGGCGATGGCGGGCGCGAGCTGCTGGGCCTGTACCCCCAGCCAGCCGCGGATGACCCGGCCGTGCTCGACGATATCCTCCATAACCCGCACCGCCGTATCGGCGGGGATCGCGAAGGCGATACCCACCGAGCTGCTCTCGTTGACAATGGCGGAGTTGATGCCCAGCAGGTTGCCGTACACATCGATCAACGCGCCCCCGGAATTGCCGGGATTGACGGCGGCGTCGGTCTGCAGAAAATTTTCAAAGGTATTCAATCCCAGCCCCCGGCCGGTGGCGCTGACAATGCCCTGGGACACTGATTGGCCCACGCCAAAGGGGTTGCCGATGGCCAGGACCACGTCGCCCACCCGAACCTGTTCCGGATTGCCGATGTCGATAGCGTGCAGATTCCCCATATCCACCTTGAGCACGGCCAGGTCGGTGCCCGTGTCGGCCCCGACCACCTTGGCCTTCGACTCGCGGCCGTCGTGGAGGAGCACCACGATTTCATCGGCCTGTTCCACCACATGGCTGTTGGTGAGGATATAGCCCTCCTCGCTGAGGATGACTCCCGAGCCCAGGGATGACTCCATGCGTTGTTGCTGGGGCAGGTTGCTGCGGCTGAAAAAACGCCGGAAGAAAGGGTCGTCGAGCAGGGGATGTCTGGGCCGGGCCCGGGACTTGCTGGTGTAGATATTGACCACCGAGGGGGCCGCCCGGGCCACCGCCTCGGCATAGGAAACCGGGCCCTCCCAGGCGGTATCCGGCGCCAGTTCTCCGGTGTCCATACCCTCTCCGGGGGTGTGCAGGGAAGTGGTCAGGGAGGGGAAGAGCAGTATGGCCAGAGCGGCCATCGCCAGACCGGCGAGCACGGGCCAGGCGAGATAACGAAGTATGCGGATAAAAATCACGATTTAGTCATCGGTCCCATGGCAGGCGGTTGCGAACCCATCTTACACGGAATGGCGGATGCTGCCAGAAAGGCCCGCGCCTTTAGCTCACCTTGAGAGTGGGATCGTCTTCTTCCTTCTCGTCGCTGTCGTTGGCGACCCTGGACGGGCGGGTGGCGGTATCGCTGAAACCGTAGTTTTCGCTGAGAACGCCCCCCGGAACCCGGGGGGCATAGTCCTTGGGCGGTTCCGGGGGCACACTGGAAAGCGTCATGCCGCCGGCCCGGGGCAGGGCGGGGTTGGCGGCCTCCTGGAGCTGACGGCTGGTTTCGGTGTCGGCCAGCAACATGGCGCTGGCCGCCAGGTGCTCGTTGACATCCCGGTAGCTCTGGGCGAGGTTGCCCACCAGGGTCGCCGTTTTCTGGAAGTGCTCGGCGACGTCCCGCTGATAGAGCCGGTGCTCGTCCTCTGCTCGGCGCAACTGGGCTTCCAGCTCCCGGCGCTTCTTTTCCTGGGGAGCCAGTCTCTGGGTGAGCAGGGAGCCGATTGCCATGCCCAGGAGCAGGCAGACGATAGCGATCAGGATGGTGGCTGCAGTCACGTTGGTGTCCTTTGCAATAATAGGCCTGTTGAGCGGTGTCGCACAAAATGCGTGTGCGGGGGCCGAGAGATTGGACATAGTGTCCCGGATACGGCCCGATGAATCAATATGTTTGCCGGCGCATCGGGCTGGCTTGTCGTCAATTCATGCCGCTCAGTAGAATAGAAGGCCCTGCCAGACTGGATACCACTGATATGGTGATCGCATCCCGTGACGAGACAATGACAATCGAAGGTCCCGCAGGTCCCCTTGAGGTGGCGGTCCACCAGCCTCGCGGACGTGGTTTGCTGTCGGACAGTGGAGGCTGCGCTGTGGTCTGCCATCCCCATCCCCAGCACGGCGGCACCATGGATAACAAGGTGGTCACGACCCTGGTTCGTGCTTATGGAGAGCTTGGCCTGCCGGCTGTTCGTTTCAATTTTCGCGGCGTTGGCGCCAGTGCCGGCCACTATGACGACGGTCGTGGCGAGGTGGATGACCTGGTGGCGGTGGCCAACTGGTTTCGCGGCTATTGTGGAGCCGGCCGGCTGCTGCTGGCGGGGTTCTCGTTCGGATCCTCCGTCGCCGGCAACGGTGTTTTTCGCCTGGACGGGGTCGATCACCTGACCCTGGTGGCACCGCCGGTGGGTCGCTACGGCTTTGCCGAGGGTAACCGGTTCCCCTGTCCCGCCTGCGTGGTGATGGGCGAGCGGGACGAGTTGGTGGAGCCCGATGAGGTCTATCGCTGGACGGACGGGCTTCAATCACCGGTACGCCTGTTGCGCCTCCCTGAGGCGAGCCATTTTTTTCATGGCCAGCTGGTTGGCATGCGCAGGCAGCTGGTGGCCCTGATCGGCGAGCAGTTGCGGTAAGCGGTGGCCGGCGATAGAGTTGCCGGCTTTTCTCGCCAGTAATCCGTCTATCTATGTCGACTCCCCTTGAACGTTACCGCCGGGATTTGGAGACCGAGGGCTTTGTCCGGGACCCGGCCCAGGAAAACGCTGTTCGCCAGCTCCAGCACCTGTACGAGGAGCTCGTGGAGCGCGACGGCCGCCGCGGCCTGCTGGGGCGGCTCCTGCCGCGACGAACTCCCCGGGAGCCATTGACCGGCCTCTATTTCTGGGGCGGGGTAGGGCGCGGCAAGACCTACCTGATGGATAACTTCTACGAAAGCCTGCCGTTCCGGGACAAGATGCGGGCCCATTTCCACCGCTTTATGCGCCGGGTCCACCAGGAGCTGAAAGCCCTTAAGGGCGAGAAGAATCCGCTGGAAAAGGTGGCGGACCGTATCGCCGGCGAGGCCCGGGTGCTCTGTTTTGACGAATTCTTTGTCTCCGATATCGCCGATGCCATGATTCTGGGAACGTTGCTGGACCATCTTTTCAGCCGGGGTGTAACCCTGGTGGCCACGTCCAATATTGTCCCCGACGAACTTTACCGGGGCGGTCTGCAGCGGCAGCGTTTCCTGCCCGCCATCGACCTGCTGAACCGGCACTGCCGGGTCATCAATGTGGACGGCGGGGTCGATTACCGGCTCCGGGCGCTGGAAAAGGCGGAAATTTATCACGCGCCCCTGGACGAGGCTGCCGAAAAAGCCCTGAAATCGGCCTTCGAGGACCTGGTGCCGGCGGCCGAGGAAGTGCGGCGGGACGGCGCCGTGGAGGTCGAGGGCCGGGATATCCCCACCCGCTGGATCGGCGAGGACGTGGTCTGGTTCGATTTTCCGGCCCTGTGCGACGGTCCTCGCAGTCAGAACGATTACATCGAGATCGCCCGGGAATTCCATGCGGTGCTGGTCAGTAACGTGCCGGTCATGACCGGTGCCATGGAAGACCAGGCCCGGCGCTTTATCAACATGGTGGACGAATTCTACGATCGCGGGGTCAAGCTGATCCTTTCGGCGGAGGCGCCCCTGGAGTCTCTCTACTCGGGCTCGCGCCTGGCTTTCGAGTTTGAGCGCACCCGCAGCCGGTTGCTGGAAATGCAGTCTCACCAGTACCTGGCCCGACCGCATCAGCCGTGAAAGCGGGCCTTGCGGCGGTAATTGCCGGGCGGAGCCACCCGCGTTATCATGATCTGTTGCCTTGGGGCGTGCATCTGCGCCGTCGCGGCTTTATTGCGCTTGAAAAGCGCGGGCGGCGCCGGTAGAATTCGCGCTCTTTTTTAGGAACCCCCCTGACTTCAGGCAGGCTACGATGAAAACATACAGTGCAAAATCCGAAACCGTAAAGCGCGACTGGTTTGTCGTTGACGCCACCGACAAGGTGCTTGGCCGGGTCGCAGCGGATATTGCCCACAGGCTGCGTGGCAAGCACAAGCCCGAGTATACTCCCCACGTGGATACCGGTGATTATATTGTCGTCGTCAATGCCGAGAAGGTCCGCGTCACGGGGAAAAAAACCAGTGACAAAATGTACTACCGTCACACCGGCTACCCCGGCGGCATCAAAGCCATGAACTTCGGCGAGCTTATCGAGCGCACCCCCGAGCGCGCCATCGAAAGTGCGGTTAAGGGCATGCTCCCCAAGGGCCCCCTGGGTCGAAGCATGTTGAAAAAACTCAAGGTCTATGCGGGCGAGAACCATCCCCACAGCGCCCAGCAGCCCCTCGAACTGAATCTCTGACGGATAGCAGACAATGGCAGATACTCAATATTACGGCACCGGCCGCCGCAAAACATCCGCCGCGCGAGTGTTTCTGAAAAGCGGCAACGGCAGCATTACCATCAACAATCGTCCACTGGAGAACTACTTTGGTCGCGAGGTGGCCCGCATGATCGTGCGCCAGCCCTTCGAGGTCACCGACAATACCGAGCGGTTCGATGCCCACATCACCGTTGCCGGTGGCGGCAGCTTCGGCCAGGCGGGGGCAATTCGCCACGGCATCGCCCGGGCACTGGTCCAGTACGACGAAGGTCTGCGCTCGCCCCTGCGCAAGGCCGGCTACCTGACCCGCGATGCCCGCGCCGTGGAGCGTAAGAAGATCGGCCTGCACAAGGCCCGCAAGCGTCCCCAGTACTCCAAGCGCTGATCGCCTCGGGATGGTTCCCATTGCGCCCGGCCATCAAGCCGGGCGTTTTGCTTTTTGTTCCCGGGATTTGTGTTTTAAATCAATCGGTTGTGTTGCGCTGCGCGCTTTTTGTCTTGTAAAGACCCCCGCTTTTCTTTAACATTGCACGCCTTTTTGACCGGTACCAGAACAAGATCCCTTGCTGCTTACACGGAGAACTACATGAGCAATGACGGTGTCAATCGAGGGCGCCGCCGCTTCCTGACGGGTGCAACCTGCGTAGTGGGTGCAGCCGGTGTGGTGGGAGCCGCAGTCCCTTTTGTCGCATCCTGGAACCCGAGCGCCAAGGCGAAAGCCGCGGGGGCCCCGGTGAAGGCCAACATCGGCAAAATCGAGCCGGGCCAGATGATTACGGTGGAGTGGCGCGGCAAGCCCGTGTATGTTCTCAACCGAACCGAAGAGGGGCTGGATACCCTGGACGAAGTCACGGACATGCTCCGGGACCCGGATTCCAGTGCCTCCAAGCAGCCTTCCTACGTGGATCCCCGGTACCGTTCCATCAAGCCCAACTACCTTGTCATGGTGGGACTCTGCACCCACCTGGGGTGCGCCCCCATGTACCGGCCCGAAGTGGGCATCGATCCGGGCAGTGGCCAGGAAAACGAGAACTGGCTGGGCGGCTTCTTCTGTCCCTGCCACGGCTCCAAGTTCGACCTGGCCGGCCGCGTCTATCAAGGGGTCCCGGCGCCCACCAATCTGACGGTGCCGCCCTATCATTTCGTCAGCGACGATGTCATTGAAATTGGCGTAGATCCGGAGGATGCGGCATGAACTGGTTGACGGGAGTCTGGAACTGGGTAGACCAACGGTTGCCGGTGCAGCAGGCCTGGGACAAACACATGGGCAAGTACTACGCGCCCAAGAATTTCAATTTCTGGTACTTCTTTGGTGTGCTTTCCCTGGTAGTGCTGGTGATTCAGCTGATATCCGGCATCTGGTTGCTGATGAGCTACAACGGCACCGCCGAAGGGGCTTTCGCATCGGTCGAATACATTATGCGCGATGTCAACATGGGCTGGATGCTGCGCTATATCCACTCCACCGGCGCATCGGCGTTTTTTATCGTGGTTTATCTGCACATGTTCCGTGGGCTCCTTTACGGGTCCTACAAGGCGCCCCGGGAACTGGTCTGGCTGTTCGGCATGGCCATCTACCTGGCACTCATGGCCGAGGCCTTCCTGGGCTACGTGCTGCCCTGGGGGCAGATGTCCTACTGGGGCGCCCAGGTGATCATCTCCCTGTTCGGCGCCATTCCCTATATCGGTGAGGATATTGTCACCTGGGTGCGCGGCGACTATCTGATCTCGGGCATCACCCTGAACCGCTTCATGTCCCTGCACGTGGTGGCTCTCCCCATTGTCTTGCTGGCGCTGGTAGTACTGCATATCCTGGCCCTGCACGAAGTCGGTTCCAACAACCCGGACGGGGTCGAGATCAAGAAGAACAAGGATGCCAACGGCGTGCCCCGGGACGGCATTCCCTTCCATCCCTACTACACGGTCCACGACCTGGTGCCGGTGGTTGTCTTCCTGATGGTGTTTTCGTTCATCGTCTTCTTCGTACCGGAGATGGGTGGCTATTTCCTGGAGAAGGCCAACTTCGAGATCGCCAACCCCCTGAAGACACCGGCACACATTGCCCCGGTCTGGTACTTCACCCCCTTCTATTCCATGCTCCGGGCGGTGCCGGACAAGTTCCTGGGCTTCCTGACCATGGCCGCCGCCATCGCCATTCTGTTCATCCTGCCCTGGCTCGATCGCAGCCCGGTCAAATCGATACGCTACAAGGGCCAGTTCAGCCGGGTGGCCATCGTGGTCTTCGCGGCGTCGTTCGTGATCCTGGGTGTGCTGGGCGTCAAGGCACCGACACCGGAGCGGACCTTCCTGGCCCGGATTTGCACTGTTCTCTACTTCGGCTACTTCCTGGCCATGCCCATCTGGACCCGGATGGAGCGCACCAAGCCCCAGCCCGAACGCGTCACCACCGATGGCGGCATGGGCGGCCTCAGGGCACTTGGTGTTCTTGTAATCCTGGGCCTGCTGATCTTCCTGCCCCTCAAGGCGGTGGGGGCCGAGAGCGCCCACGAATGCGGCACCATTCCCTGCGAACCCATGGAGGTGGACCTGGGCGACAAGGAGTCCCTGCAGCGCGGTGCCAAACTCTTCACCAACTACTGCATGGGCTGTCACGAGGCCAAATATTCCCGCTGGGGGCGGGTGGCCGACGACCTGGAAATGCCTGCTCACATGGTCATGGAAAACCTGGTTTTCGCCGACCAGAAGATCGGTGCGCTGATGAAGAACGCCATGCCCGAGGACGAAGCCAAGCAGTGGTTCGGGGCCGCGCCGCCGGACCTTACCATGGTTACCCGGGTGCGCTCTCCCGAGTGGGTGTACACTTACCTGAAGAACTTCTACAAGGACCCCATGCGGCCCGTGGGTGTCAACAACAAGGTCTTTCCCGATGTGGCCATGCCCCACGCCATGGTGGAGCTGCAGGGCCTGCAGGAGTGCGCGCCCGGGCCGGTCAAGGCCGCCAATGGCGGCATCAAGGAGGATCCGCTCACCGGCGAACCCATTCTCGATGATCCCTGCGGCAGTTTTGACCTGGTCACCGAGGGTCGCATGACGCCGGAAGAATACGACGAGGCCGTCTACGATCTGGTCAATTTCATGGGCTACATGGCCAATCCCGTCGCCGACAAGAGCCGGCGCATCGGCATCTATGTATTGCTTTTCCTCGCCTTTCTGCTGGTCTGGGTGATGCTGCTCAACCGCGAGTACTGGAAAGACGTGCACTGACAGCGGGGGGCGGCCAGCCGGTCGCCTGGTTCCGATAACGATACTTAGAGGACATTGGAATGGGGGTTGTTGCCAGGCGTTCGACAATGACGTTCTTTTCGGATCCGGGCTGCCAATACAGCCACCGGGTGCGCATCGTACTGGCGGAAAAGGGCGTGGTCGTCGACATCGAGGATGTGGATCCCACGGCCATTCCGGAAGAGGTACTGGAATTCAACCCCTACGGTACACTGCCCACCCTGGTGGACCGGGACCTGACCCTCTACGAGTCCAAGGTAATGATGGAGTACCTGGACGAACGCTTTCCCCACCCGCCCCTTTTACCGGTGTATCCCGTGACCAGGGCCCTGAGCCGCCAGTATATGTACCGGATCGAAAAGGACTGGTGTGCTGCCGCCGACCAGATTCTCGCCCAGGGTGACACCAAGGCCTCCGACAAGGCGCGAAAGGAGTTGCGGGAAAGCCTTTCGGCCATTGCGCCCATTTTTACCGAGAACCCCTATTTCATGAACGAGGAGTTTACCCTCGTGGACTGCTGCCTGGCGCCCCTTCTATGGCGGCTGGAGCAGTTGGGTATCAGCCTGCCCAATCGCCGGCAGACCAAGCCGCTGCTGGCCTATATGCAACGGATCTTCGAGCGTCCATCCTTCCGGGAGAGTCTCACCGATCTGGAAAGGGAAATGCGCTAGCGTTTCCGGGACGGTGTCGCCGGAAACGGCCGCACGCAGCGACGGCTGACCGTAGCAAAATCGTTGGAAATGCTTTTGCCGGAGGGGGAACAACCTCTGCGACCCTGGAGACAAGTGAATTCCGATGACTACCATGACATCCAACCGCCCCTACCTGCTCCGGGCTTTCTACGACTGGATCGTCGACAACGACTGCACCCCCTATGTGGTGGTGGATGCCTATGCGGAGGGGGCGGAGGTGCCCCAGGGCTATGTCAACGATGGTCAGATCGTCCTCAATGTCGCGCCGCGGGCGGTGCGCGACTTCCATATGGACAATGAGTCGATCAGCTTCAATACCCGGTTCGGTGGTGTGCCCACGGATATCTTCTTCCCTGTCGAAGCGGTGATCGGCATCTACGCCCGGGAAAACGGCCAGGGCATGGTTTTCCAGATGGACGAAAAACCCGACCCCACGCCTCCCGACGGCGACGGTCCCCGGGAAAAAAGGGGCAAGCGGGACTCTGCCGATAAAGAGCCTGAAAAAGGTCGACCCAATTTGCGGGTTATCAAATAACGCATTGCAGGTTCGGCCTTCGGTCCGGAGGCCGGCTCCCGGACTCAGCGCTCCACCGCCAGGGCGGTGCCCATGCCGCCACCGATACACAGGGTCGCCAGTCCCTTGCGGCTGTTTCTGCGCCGCATTTCATGGATCAGCGTTACCAGGATCCGGCATCCCGAGGCGCCGATGGGGTGCCCCAGGGCGATGGCGCCGCCATTGACATTGACCCTGTCGGTATCCCATTCCAGTTCCCGGTTGACGGCGATGGCCTGGGCGGCAAACGCCTCATTGGCCTCGATCAGGTCGGGATCGTCCATCGTCCAGCCGGCCCGCTTGAGACAGTTCCTGACCGCCGCTATGGGGCCCGTGCCCATGATGGCCGGATCGACGCCGGCGTTGGCGTAGGCGTGGATGCGCGCCAGTGGCTCCAGGCCCAGGTCCTCGGCAATCTGTCCGCTGGTCAGTAACACGGCGGCAGCGCCGTCGCTGACGCCTGATGCATTGCCCGCTGTCACGGTGCCGTCCGCCTTGAAGGCCGGCTTGAGGCTTGCCAGGTCCGCCGGGGTGATGCCCTGTCGGGGCGATTCGTCCCGGTCGACCAAAAGGTGCTCCCCGCGATCACCCGACGCGCTCACGGGGACAATCTCGTCGTCGAAACGGCCGGCCCGCCGGGCGGCTTCGGCCCGCTGCTGTGAGACCGCGGCAAATTCGTCCTGGTCCTCGCGGCTGATACCGTAGCGCGCGACGATGTTTTCCGCGGTAATGCCCATAGGGTAATCGTGGAAGGCATCCATGAGGCCGTCCCTGAGCAGGGTGTCCATTGCCGCGCCGTCGCCCATCATGAGTCCGCGGCGCATGCCTGGCAGGGCGAAAGGCGCCCGGCTCATGGATTCCTGGCCACCGGCGATGATCATGTCGGCATCGCCGAGCATGATGGCCTGGGCAGCCAGTTGTACCGCCTTGAGCCCCGATCCGCAGACCTTGTTGATGGTCATCGCCGGGGTCGTCCGGGGAAGGCCTGCCCCGATGGCTGCCTGGCGGGCCGGGTTCTGGCCCTGGGCCGCGGTCAGCACCTGGCCCAGGATGACCTCGTCGACCCTGTCCAGGGGATTGTTGGCATGGGACAGGACGGAGTGGATCACCGCCGAGCCGAGCCGGTCGGCACTCATGCCCGATAATCCGCCCATGAAGTTGCCAATGGCGGTGCGTTGGGCCGCCACTATTACCACTTCGCGCATCCCGTTCTCCCTCTCGATAGCCGGTGCCTGGTGGAAGGTTAGTCCAGGGTCGGGCGCTAACCAAGAGGTCTGCTCCTCTGGTAAAGGCATCGATCCCGGTGTGCAGGTATGATATTGCCCCAACATGCCCCTGCGGGAGGAGACCGCCAAATTGATTACTGATCCATGGTTCTATGTACTGGCCGTGCCCGTCGTGCTCCTGATCGGCATATCCAAGGGCGGCTTCGCCGGGGGCCTGGGTACCATCGGGGTACCCCTGCTGGCCCTGGCCGTCGATCCCCGGGAGGCGGCGGGAGTGTTGCTGCCCATTCTCTGCACCATGGACCTTTTTTCCACCTGGAGCTTCCGCAAGTACTGGGATCGAAAAAACCTGGCCATCCTGTTGCCCGCCGGTGTCGCGGGCATCGCTGCCGGAGCCTGGCTTTTCCACTCCCTGAACGTCGACATGATCCGCCTGCTGGTGGGCATCCTGGCGCTTTACTTTGTCGGGCACTTCGTGGTCAATCTCCTGCGCCGCCGCTTGCCGGCTCCCCGGCCGGCACACCGCGGGCGGGGCTATTTCTGGGGAAGTCTTGCCGGCCTGACCAGTACCGTCGCCCATGCCGGCGGGCCGCCCCTGTCGCTTTATCTTCTGCCCCAGCGCCTGAACAAGACCTACCTGGTGGGCACCACCGTGATTTTCTTTGCCACCATCAATTACGTGAAGCTGGTGCCCTACGCCTGGCTCGGCCAGCTCAGCCCCGGCAACCTGTTGACGTCGCTGGTGCTTCTGCCCCTGGCGCCCATCGGCGTACGCCTCGGCGTCTTTTTGCATCATCGCGTTCCGGAAACGATTTTCTACTGGCTCTGTTATGGCCTTTTGCTGGTGGCGGGAATCCGGCTCTGTTACCAGGGTGCGGTTAACCTCGCTGTCTGAGGGGCAGGGCTGGGGCAGTCACTTGCGTTCGCCCGCTGGCAGCGCGATGGTGACGCAGAGGCCGCGGGCGTCAGTCCGGTTGGTGGCGTCAATGCGCCCGCCGTGCAACTCCACTGCCCGCCGGGCGATTGCCAGGCCCAGGCCATACCCCCCGGCGGGGCGTTCCCGGGAGGGGTCCGCGCGGACAAAGGGTTCGAAAAGTGTTGCCAGTGACGCCTCGTCGACACCGGGCCCCCGATCGCAGATGCGCAGCCGGATCTCCGGTCCGGTCTCCAGCTCGACCTGGATAGTGGTGTTATCCTCGGTATAGCGGATGGCGTTGCGTACCAGGTTCTCCACGGACCGGCGCAGGAGTTCGCCGTTGCCGATGAGGGTGGCCCGGCCCCGCGCGTGCCAGTCAATGGTGCAACCCTTCTGTTCCGCCTCCAGCTGATTGTCCGTAACCACCATGGTCACCAGTTCCACCAGGTCTACGGTCTCGTCGAGATCCTGCTCCGCCGTGCACTCCATGCGCGAAAGGGAAAGCACCTGACCCACCAGCTCTTCCAGGCGCTGGATATCGCGCTCGATGCGGTCCAGGGACGGGGCTTCTTTATCTCCGGCCTTGCGGCGCGCCAGAGCCACGGCCACCTGAAGCCTGGCCAGGGGCGAGCGCAGTTCGTGGGAGACGTCCCGGAGCAGTTGCTGCTGTGCCTGGAGCAGTTGCTGGATACGGTCCGCCATGGTGTCGAAGTCATAGGCCAGGTCGGCGATTTCGTCCTTTCTGCCGCGCAGATTGCCCACCCTTACGCCGAGTTCCCCGGCGGCGAGGCGGTGGGTGGCATCGCGCAGCCGGGTTACCGGCATCGACAGGTAGCGTGCCAGCCAGAGGCAGACCAGGGTACTGATGGCCAGGGTGATCGCCAGGGCAAGCCAGCGGCGGGGCCAGGCTGGACCGTGGTAGCCGGGCCTGCGGGGGGCGACCACCTGATAGCGGGCGCCCCCGGGGGCCCGGGCATCCCTGACCACCAGCAGGTCGTGGCGGATCGGTTGCCGGTCGGCGAGTTTTTTCAGAAACGGCGGCAGACTGCGCCCGAACAGGTCCTGCCCCCGGTCGTCGATGACAAAAATGGGATAGCGGCTCTCGTGGCTGAGATGGTCAAGGAGGTCCCTGGCCTTGTCAAAGCGTCCCTGTTCAATCGCCAGGGAGATCGCCGCCACCTGACCGCGGGGAAACTGCTCGCTGAACGGGTAGGCCTGCTCCATGTAGAACTTGACCCCCCAGCCCACGGCAAAGCTGATCAGTAGCAGCGCCAGCCAGAACCAGATGAAAATTTTCCAGTACAGGCGGGTCATCAGTTTTCCATCTGGTAACCGGCGCCGCGCACGGTATGGATCACCAGTCTGTCGTCCACCGCCGCGAGCTTGCGGCGCAGGTGGCTGATATGCATGTCGATGCTCCTGTCGTAGGGCGCCAGGGGCCGGCCCAGGACTTTTTCGTACAGGTCTTCCTTGGTTACCACCGAGCCGGCGTTACGTACCAGGACTTCCAGCAGCGAGAACTCGGTGCTGGTCAGTGCCAGGGGCGTTCCCCGGTATTCGGCACGCCTGGCGTTCGGGCGGACCACCAGGGAGTGGCAGGACAAGGGGGCGTCGTCGGCATCGGCTGGCGGTGCCTGGCGCCGCAGTACGGCCTTGAGCCGTGCCACCAGCTCCCGGGGATTAAAGGGTTTGGGCAGGTAGTCGTCGGCGCCCATTTCCAGGCCCAGGATACGGTCGATATCGTCGCCCTTGGCGGTGAGCATTATGACCGGTACCAGGGACCGGGAGCGGATCCGCCGCAGTACGTCGAAGCCGTTGAGGCCGGGCAGCATCACATCCAGTATTACCGCCACCAGTTCATCTGCCAGCGCCGCCTCGGCGCCATGGTCCCCGCGATGGACCACGGTGGCGTCGAAGCCCTCCGGTGCCAGGTACTCGGTGAGCATTTGTCCCAGTTCGACGTCGTCGTCAATGATAAGAACTCGGTGCATGGCGTTTTCAGTGTCACGGCTACGCGGGCATTTTCCCATAAGGTAACCGGCCCCGGGCCCGGTTTACAGAGATTTACACAGTCTTACCTGTGGACGACACATGAGCGCGCCGGGATTGGCTAGACTGTTTTGTACTGACACAGAGGAGGCAACACCCATGACAATACATAGACACTGGTTTCCGGCCGTGATTGCCGCCAGCGTTCTGCTGGTGAGCGGCGCATCCCTGGCGGGTGACGAGTCGCCCATGAACAGGCATGGTGATGGCCACGGTTATCACCACGGCAAAGAGTGCAACCATCGGGATCACCAGGGACACGGCCATTACAGGGACGGTAAAGTGCCGGGCGAGCGCTGGTTGTCCCGGATGAGCGAAAAACTCGAGCTTACCGACGATCAACGTCGGGATATCGAGACCCTGATGAAGGAGGCGCGCGATTCCGGGGTCTGGAAGCGCTTCCATGAAGCGAGCGTGGCGCTGCACGGGGCGATGCGCGAGGATGCCGGCGAGGAGAAACTGCGTGAACTCGCCCGTGCCAAAGCCGATGCCCGCGTGGACCTGATCCTTCAGCGCCGTCAGGTCCGCGAACGAATCCATGGTGTGTTGAGCGAGGAGCAGCGCCGGCAACTCGAAGCGATGAAGACGCGCAAGCACGAGATGTTCCACAAAAAAATGGACCGGAGCGAATCTTCAACCCAGTAGGTGTTTAGTGAATAGGCCCCGGCCGCCAGGCGGGCGGCCGGTGGTTGTTTGTGCTATCCCGGTATACGTATAAAAACACAAACGATAATGGTTTGCATTTAGATTTGCGATATTGTAGAGTGCTCCACTCATCGCACAATCCTGGGAAGGGGAGCAAGCCATGTACCGAGGTTTCACTGCCGGTCTCACCGGTATTCTTCTGGTCGGAACCATCGTTCCGGTCCAGTCCGTCATCGCCGACGGTCGTGACAATATCGAAACGATTGAAGTAACCGGCCGCAAGATCGGCTCTCTTCTGGAATCGGAGATCAGCACCGCCACCCGCCTGGGGCTCTCGGTGCTGGAAACCCCCCAGTCCATTTCGGTGATCAGCCGTGAACAAATGGATAATCTGGGTCTCGATTCCCTCAACGACGCCCTCCGGACCACCACCGGTGTCCAGGTGGAGGCGGTGGAGACGGACCGGACCTACTACACGGCCCGGGGCTTTGACGTTACCAACTTCCAGCTGGATGGCATCGGCATGCCCGCCGCCTACGGCAATATCAACGGCGATATAGACACTGCTGTCTACGAGCGTATCGAGGTGGTGCGCGGCGCCAACGGCCTGATGACCGGGGCGGGTAACCCCTCGGCCACCATCAACCGCATCCGCAAGCGGCCCACGCAAGACTTCCAGGCCTCGGTGTCCGCCACCGCCGGTTCCTGGGACAAGGCCCGGGTGGACGCGGATGTCTCCGGGCCCCTTACGGATGTCCTCGGCGGCCGGCTGGTGATTGCCCGGGAAGATCGCGAATCCTGGCTGGACTTGTACGCCCAGGAAAAAAACGTGGTCTACGGCGTCCTGGCCATGGACCTGGGCCCGGCCACCACCCTGACCGCCGGGGTGAATTATCAGGACACCAATACCGACAGTCCGCTCTGGGGTGCACTGCCGCTTTACTACACCGACGGCACCCAGACCGATTACGACGAGTCCGCCACCACTTCCGCGGACTGGGCCTACTGGGACAATACCCGCAACAATGCCTTTGCGGAGCTGGAGCACCGTTTCAACGAACGCTGGACAGTTCGTGCCGTCTACCAGCACAAACGCCACGAAGGCGACAGTGAAATGTTTTATATGTACAGCTCGCCGGATCCGGTCACTGACGTTGGCCTGATCGGCTACGCCAGCGCCTACGACGTGGAGAACAAGCGTGAGCTGTGGGACCTCTACCTGACCGGAGCGTTTGACTTCGCCGGGCGAGAGCACGAGCTGGTATTCGGTATCAACTGGACCGAGACCGAGTTGACCAACCAGTCTCTCTACGACTTCACCTCCGGCAACGGCTTCCCCTGGATCGGCGACTTCACCCAGTGGGACGGGAATACGCCATACCCGACCTTCGGCGGATCACCGACAGGCGCGGATTTCAGCGACGAGCAGAAGGCAATCTACGGGGCCGGCCGCTTCAAGCTGACCGAAAGATTGTCCCTGATTACCGGCGCCCGGGTGGTGGACTGGGATAGTGAAGGTGCGAGTTACGGGGTGGATCAGGCCACCGAGGCCAGCGGCAAGACGCTCCCCTACGCAGGTCTGGTTTACCAAATCCGGGAAGAACTCAACGCCTATGCCAGCTACACCGAAACCTTTATGCCCCAGAACGAGCTGGGCGCGGACCTGCGCCGCCTGGCACCCACCGAGGGCATCAATAGCGAGCTGGGCTTGAAGGGCGCGTTCCTTGACGGTCGTCTCAGCGCGACCCTCGCCGTCTTCAAAACCGAGCACGAAAACCTGGCGGAAGCCCGGGGCTTTGATCCCGATACCGGCGAACAGGTTTACATCGGCCGTGACTACGAAAGCGAGGGCTATGAAGTGGAGCTTGTCGCGGAACTGGCCGACGGGCTTAACGCCAGCCTTGGCTACACGGATCTGGAAATCGAGGACGACAATGGCGACGATGCCCGGACGTTTATTCCCCGCAAGGTGCTGAAAATGGCGGCCCGTTACCAGCCGCCGGCCCTGAAGCGTCTGTTGATGGGAGCGTCGGTTAACTGGCAGGACGACATTTACCGCGAGCAGGACAATGCTCCCGGCATTACCGAGCAGGAGAGCTATTCCCTGGTGAACGCCTTCGCCACGTACCGGTTCACCGAAAACTTCAGCGCCACGGTGAACGTCAACAACATCACCGACGAGAAATACATCAACAGCCTTTACTGGGACCAGGGCTACTACGGCGCCCCGCGAAACGTCAGTGTGTCCGTGGACTGGCGTTACTAAGCCAGTCCGTGGAATGAGGGGAACAGAGTAGGGCTGCGGCACAGGGATGTGCTGGTGACTTCCATTTCCAGGGCGTGATTTGGTGCCGACGTGAATAAATGGCTTTTCAAACTCCATAGCTGGCTGGCGCTGGCTGTTTTCCTCCCGCTGCTGGTCATTTGCGTGACCGGCAGCATTCTCGTTTTCAAGCACGAAATCGATGGGCTGCTGATGCCGGACAAGGTGCGGGTAGCGGAGGTTCGGTCGCAACGGCTGCCCCTCGACAGCCTCCTGGCCCGGGTCAACACCCGCTATCCCGGCCACGAGGCGGTGGGCTGGGCCCTGTTCCGGGACCCTGGGCGCTCGGACCTGGTCTACCTGATGGAGCGGGGGACCAGTGACTGGTCCTACACGCTGCTGGATCAATACACCGGCGATATACTGGCGCCGGTACGGAGCACCACCCACTACCTCACCGACTGGCTCCTGGAGTTGCACTTCACCTTCCTGCTGGCGGACGCCGGCCTGATCCCGGCGACGGTGGTGGCGGTGGTGCTGTGCCTGCTGGGTATCACCGGCCTGATCCTGCACCGGAAATTCTGGAAGAACTTCTTCACCCTGCGCTGGAAGAGCCGCCTGATTGTCTACTTCAGCGATTTGCACAAGATGGTGGGCGTGATTGCCTCGCCCATCCTGCTGGTGGCGGGTTTTACCGGCGCCTGGTGGAATGTGTCGGAAGTCCTCCACGAAATGGAGGCGCACGCGGACGGCGCCGGCCACTACGTGATGACCGGGCGGCTCTATAACGACGGGCTTTCCCTGTCGGCCCTGGCCGCCGACGCGCGCTCCCGTATCGACGGTTTCCAGCCCACCTATATCACCCTGCCCTATGAGCCCGGCGTCGATATCACCTTTTTCGGGGCGGTGCCCACCGGCAATCCACTGCTGAGCCAGTACGCCAGTTCGGTCAGCTACGACGCCCGGAGCGGCCAGTACCGGGGTGCCCTGGATATCCGCGAGGCGGGGTTCGGCGCCAAGGCCCTGGACAGCTACCGGCGCCTGCATTTCGGCAATTTCGCCGGTCTTGCCAGCCGGATACTCTGGTGCCTGGCGGGGCTTGCTCCCCTTCTGCTGGCGGGGACGGGACTGACGCTCTGGTGGCTGCGGCGGCCGAAAAGGCGGGCGGCGAAGGAAAAGGAAAAATTGCGCCAGCGGCAACTGCTGGCCAATTGACCGGCACTGGCCTAGTTACCGTAACTTGCGCATAATAGCGGCTTTTTGCGAGGCCGGTAGTGCGCATGACAGGGTGGCTTGAAGACATCTACGAGCGCGTGGTGCTCAATCATCCCCTGGCGACCATGGTGGCGGTGGCGATTCTTGCCCTGGCCATGGCGGCGGGGCTCGACAACTTCAGGATCGATGCCTCCGCCGACTCCCTGACCCTGGAACACGATCAGGACCTGGACTACTTCCGGGAGATCAACCAGCGCTACGGCAGCACCGATATCCTGGTGGTTACTTACAACCCGAAAAACGCCGAGTTGTTCTCGGACTCGTCCCTCAACACCCTTGATTCCTTAACCCGCGAACTGGCCGCCATTGACGGTGTCGCGGATGTGAAGTCCATCGTCAATGTTCCCCTGCTGTTCAGTCCCCGTGTCGAGATCAGCGACCTGGACGAGGAACCCCGGACGCTGACGAGCCCCGGCGTCGACAAGGCCGCGGCCAAGAGGGAGTTCAGGACCTCCCCCCTTTACCGCGACCTGATGCTTGGCCCGGACGGCCGGGTCACCGGGATCTTCGCCACCCTGGAGGGCGATCCCAGGTACCTGGAAATGGTCCGCCGCCGGGATGCCCTCCGTGAGAAGCGGGACGACGAGGGGCTGTCCCCGGAAGAGACGCGGGAACTGGAGCGGGTCAGCCGGCGCTTCCGGGACTACCGCACCGAACTGGCCGGGGAAGATCGCCAGCGTATTGCCGAAATACGCGCGCTGATGGGCAGATACCGGGATCGGGCCGAACTGCACCTGGGCGGCCCCAGCATGATCACCGCCGACATCGTCGATTATGTCAAGAGCGACATGACGGTGTTCGGCACCGGCGTGCTGGTCTTCATTATCGTCACCCTGACCCTGATTTTCCGCCAGTTGCGCTGGGTCGTGCTGCCCCTGGCCGCCTGCGGCCTGTCGGTGGTGGTGGTACTGGGCGGGCTTGCCTGGGTTGACTGGCGCCTGACGGTGATTTCTTCCAACTTCGTTTCCGTGTTGCTGATCATTGCCATGGCGCTGACCATCCACCTGGTGGTGCGCTACCGGGAGCTGCACTGGAAGAATCCGGACTGGGCCAATGTCGACCTGGTCCAGGAAACCGTGCGCAGCATGGCCAAGCCCTGCTTCTATACGGCGCTCACCACCATGGTGGCATTCGGATCCCTGGTGGTCAGCAATATCCGGCCGGTGATCGACTTTGGCTGGATGATGGTGATCGGCCTGTTCGTGGCCTTTGTCCTGGTTTTCGTGGTGATCCCCGCCGGCATCCTGCTTTGGGGCAAGCGCCCGGTGCGACATCGGCCCAGCGAGGACCGGCCCCTGACCCTGATTTTCTCGGGCTTTACCGAGCGCCACGGCAGTCTCGTGATGATTGTCGCCCTGGCGGCCACGGTCGCCGCCGCCGTGGGGGTCTCCCGCCTGCAGGTGGATAACCGCTTTATCGATTATTTCCGGGAAGACACGGCCATCCACCAGGGCCTGTCGGTAATCGACGCCAGACTGGGGGGTACCACACCCCTGGATATTGTCATTCGCAAACAGGACCGGGCGCCGGAAAAACCGGTCGATGCCGGCCAGGGGGAGGGCGACGGCTACGGCGACTTCGAGGACCCCTTTGCGGGACCCGCTGGCGATGCCGGCGACCCGTTCGCCTACGGGGACCAGGGTGATCCCTTCGCGACGGGCCAATCCGGTGCGGACGCGGTGAACAGCTACTGGTTTACCCGGGCGGGGCTGGATCGCCTGGAGAAACTTCATGAGCACCTGGAATCCATGCCCCAGATCGGCAAGGTCAATTCCCTGGTTACCGCCTTCCACGTGGCCAACCGGCTAACCGGGCACAGGCTCAATGACTTCGAACTGGCCTTTATGCGCAAGACCCTGTCGCCAGGACTGGAAGATTTCCTTATCGAGCCCTATATCGACGACCAGCTCAACGAGACCCGCCTGTCCATGCGCACCGTTGAAACCCGCCGGGACCTGACTTATGAGGAACTCCTCAACCAGCTGCACAGTTTCATGCAGGAGGAGATGAACCTGGACCGGGAGCAGTACCGGTTCACCGGCCTGCTGGTGCTCTACAACAATATGCTGCAGAGCCTCTACGATTCCCAGATACTGACCCTGGGCGCCGTTTTCCTGGGCATTATGGCCATGTTCCTGGTGCTGTTCCGCTCGCTGTTGGTCTCGGTCATCGCCATCGCTCCCAATATCCTCGCCGCCGGCGTGGTACTGGGGGGCATGGGCCTGTTCGGCCTGCCCCTGGATATGATGACCATTACCATCGCCGCCATCACCGTGGGCATTGGCGTTGACGATACCATTCATTACATTCATCGTTTCCGGCGGGAGTTTGCCCAGGATCGGAACTACCTGGCCACCATGCACCGGGCCCACGCCTCCATCGGCCGGGCCATGTACTACACGTCGGTGATCATCATCGCCGGCTTTTCCATCCTCACCCTGTCCAACTTTGTGCCCACCATTTACTTCGGCCTGTTGACCGGCGTGGCCATGCTGGCGGCGCTGCTGGGGGCGCTTGCGCTCCTGCCCAAGCTGATCCTGATGGTCAAGCCTTTCGGGCCGGAGGGCGATGCTTGAATCCGGCAATAAGCAGAATCAGAAGGTCTGTTGGAAAGCATCCTGGTGTCATGGTCCAGTCATGGTCGGGTCAATAGCACGGGGATTTCCTGCTATCGACTTTTTATTGCGGTGAATCCCTGAATCCAGGCTGGCGTCAAAATATTGGAACCGGCGAATGCCTCACGGGTCTTTGCTGTTATGTAGGGGTGGCCGTTGCCGAATCTGGCGCTATTGCAGGACTGGTGGGAGAAAAAAAGACCTCCCCGCGAGGGGGAGGTCCGGGAGGTCAAGGATGATGCGTTTTAGAAGTTGTATTCCAGTCCGACATAGGCGGTGCGTGGTTTATTGGGTCTGGCACCATCGGGTGTCCGGGAGATGATCGACTGTTCATCGAACAGATTGTCCACCTTGAGGAATACGACCGTTTTGGGATTCAGGTCATAACGACTGATAAAGTCCACGACGAACAGGGATTCCGTCTCGTCGAAACGGTCATTCGCCCGGTTGCAGCCGACGTTTACGCACATCTCGTCGATATACTTGGCCACGGCATAGTTGTTCCAGCCATTGGGCGCTTCCAGTCCCACACGCAGACTGAACGTGTTTTCGGGAATATCCGCGAGGGTGTCGCCGTCACGGAACCCGTTGGTGGGGTTGTCGTCGCTGATCTCCGCTTCGGTATACGTGTAGGCCAGGTTCACCGGGATGCTGTAATCGTTCCGGGTGAATACCTTGCCGGCCTGTACTTCGAGACCCGAGACGACGGCTTCCCCGGTGGTGAAGCTGCCGGATGTGTCCCCGTTGCTGCAGGGATTGGCCAGGGAGCAGTTTTCCGTCTTGTTGTCGAAGTCGCTGTAAAAACCGATGGCTTCGAGGAACAGCGTATCCCGGCTAAAGCGCACACCGGCCTCGTAGTTGATACTGGTTTCCGGCTCTTCGCTTTCTACCGCACCGCCGCCCAGGGGCGAGAAACCCTTGTGGACGCCGGCCAGTATCTGCCAGTCGCTGTTAAGGTCGTAGGTAAAGGAGGCCCCCGGCAGCCACTCGTCGGAATCGTTGGATCGCTCGCCGCCGAGGACGCTGCGGTCGGCGGTATCGAACTGTTCGCGGGAGGATTCCACATCCTCGTAGCGCAGGGCCAGGTTCACGCGCAGGGCATCGGTTACCTGCCAGGTGTCGGTCATCCAGAACGCCAGTGCGTCCGCTTCTTCGAGACGGTTGTTGCTTCCGGTGGGCTGTAAAAGGCCCTGGAACACGAGACTGCCGTTGACCTGGTCATAGAGTTCCACCGGCTGGAAGCGATCCATTTCGTCTTCATGACTGCGGGCGCCGATTTGCACCTGGTGGTCATCCAGGTCGATGGCGAAGTTCAGCTCCACGCCCTTGGATTCATAGGACCGGTTATTGTGCTTGTATTCCAGGCCGCTGATGTCGACCGTGCCGTCGAGAATGCCCTGGGCGGTGGCGTCGCCGTCATTGGCGGCGTCTATGACGCTGCCTCCGCCACCCAGCTTGAACCAGTCCCGGGTAAATTCGTTGTAATAACCGGTGGCTGTTGCCGTGATCCGGTCCGTCAGGTCGAGGCTGTATACCAGGCTGTAGCCTTCGTGCTTGTTGTCCATCTGATCGATTTCAGACAGCCCGTATCGGCGGTTTTCGTCCCGGTCGAAGTCGGCATCGGTGAGGCCGAGATAGGTTTCGTTGGAAACCTCTTCCGAGTATTGTGCCTTGAACAGCAGGCGCTGGTGTTCACCTTCCCAGCCCAGCTTGAGGACATAGTCCTCGATATCGAAACCGGCGTCCCGGCTGCTGCGGTCAATATCCTTGAAGCCGTCGGAATCCCTTTGCACGGTCTCCAGCAACCAGCCGAAATTGCCGGTACGACCTCCGTAGTTGACGTGCAGGTCGCGGCTGTTGTATTCGCCGGCAACGGCGGTGATGCTGCCCGCGTAGTCTTCGGGGATCGGCGTTGACACCAGATTGATAACACCGCCGGTGGTCTGGGGTCCGTGGCGCAGCAAAGGTGCGCCCTTGAGTACTTCCACCGACTGCATGCGCATGGTGGTGGGGAAGTAGTAAGCGGCGGGATTGGAATAAGGCGCCGGTGCGATCATCACGCCATCCTCCAACAGCGTTACCTTGCTGGAACGCTCCGAGCCGGCGGCCCGTATTCCGATGTTGGGACGGAGACCAAAACCGTCTTCTTCCCGGATATAGGTGCCGGGAATGGTTTTCATCACCTGGTTGATGTCGCTGGCCACTTCCTTGCGCAGCTGCTCTGCGTCGATTACCGCGCCCGAACCGGGAATATTCCGCGCCTGATCCCGGGTGCCGATGATGGTAATGGTTTCAATGGAAGGCACGCTGACCGTTCCCGTTTCTGAAACTGCTGCGGAAGCGAGGCCGAAGGAGGCTGCGGCAATCGCTACCTTCAAGCGATAGGTCTTCATGATAGGTTTCCTTCTTGGCTGATCGTTGCGAGGATGATTTTCACTGCCATGCTCTTGGAGGCATTCGGACAAAGAAAGATAATAGAAATGATAACCAATATCAATAGCAAATATTAAAATCTCCCACCTACATTTTTAGTTTGCCCCGGCGCGGACGCTGCGGCATTGATCCCGATCAATTTCGCCGGGCTGAAGGCGGCTTTTGGCAACCGCTCTCGGCCGGTATATACTCCCGGCCTTGCTGAGAACCGGCGGGGTCCGCTCCGCCTGCCACGCGCCAGTCTGGAGAACCCAATGCCCGAGAAAATTCTGCTGCTCCCCGGCGACGGCATCGGTCCCGAAGTGATCGACGAAGCCGCCAGGGTCCTGGACCGGGTCGGCGAAAAGTTCGACCTGGATCTTTCCGTGGATACGGCCCTGCTCGGCGGCCGGGCCCTGGACGAGACTGGCAGCCCGCTGCCGGAGGAAACCCTGGCCCGGGCCCGGATGGCGGATGCTATCCTGCTGGGGGCCGTGGGCGGGCCCAAATGGGACGGTGTCGAGCGGGAATTGCGCCCGGAGAAGGGGTTGCTGGGTATCCGTAAATCCCTGGACCTGTTCGCCAATCTGCGGCCGGCCATCCTCTATTCCCAGCTTGCCGGGGCCTCGACCCTGAAACCTGAAGTGGTCGCCGACCTGGATATCTTGATCGTCCGGGAACTGACCGGCGGGATTTATTTCGGCGAGCCCCGGGGTGTGCGCACCAATGAGCGGGGCGAGCGGGAAGGCTACAACACCTACGTCTACAGCGAGTCGGAGATCCGGCGCATCGCCCGCGTCGCCTTCGAGGCGGCACAAAAACGCGGGGGCAGGCTCTGTTCCGTGGACAAGTCCAATGTCCTGGAAGTCACTGCCCTGTGGAAGGAGGTGGTAACGGATATGGCCGCGGGCTACCCGGACGTGGAACTGAGCCATATGCTCGTGGATAACGCCGCCATGCAACTGGTGCGCGCACCCAAACAGTTCGACGTGATCGTTACCGGCAACATGTTCGGCGATATCCTCTCCGACGCCGCCTCCATGCTCACCGGCTCCATCGGCATGTTGCCGTCCGCCTCCCTCAATGCCGGCAATCAGGGCATGTACGAGCCCTGCCACGGCTCGGCCCCGGATATCGCCGGGCAGGGCGTGGCCAACCCCCTGGCCGCCATCCTGTCGGCGGCAATGATGTTCCGCTATACCTTCAACCGGGGCGATATTGCCGAGTGCATCGAACGGGCGGTTGTCGCAACCCTCGATCGCGGCCTGCGCACCGCCGATATTGCCGGCGAAGGGGAATCGGCGGTCTCGACACGGGAGATGGGCGAGGCCGTGGTGGCGGCCATCGGCTGAGTCTTTAGCGACAGCGACTCAGCGCCTTTTTTTCAACGGCATTACGCCCGTTTCCAGATAGTCGTACACCGAAAGTTGCGAGCGCAGCTTGCGGCGATTGCCCCTTTTTACATAGTCATTTTTGAGCCCGGCATCGATAATCCGCGCCTTCTGGTTATCGGCAAGCTGGATGTCGAGGATGTCCATCAGTTGTTTCTTGATGCCGTCATCGTAGATGGGGCAGGTCACCTCCACCCGCTGATCCAGGTTGCGCTCCATCCAGTCCGCCGACGAGATAAACACCTCGGGCTCGCCGTTGTTGGCGAACACCAGCAGCCGGGTATGTTCCAGGAAGCGGTCGACGATGCTGGTCACCCGGATATTCTCCGACAGGCCGGGAATGCCCGGCTTGAGCCCGCACATGCTGCGCACGATCAGTTCGATTTTTACCCCGGCGCGACTGGCGGTGTAGAGCAGGTCTATCAATTCCCCGTCCACCAGGTTGTTGAGCTTGGCTTTGATCATGCCCTTGCCGCCCGCCTTGACGTGCTCGATTTCCCGGCGGATGCGTTCCCGCAGACGGGTCCGGGTGTTGATGGGCGACAGCCACAGGTGGTGCAGTTGTGGCTGACGGTAGCTGGCCTCGATAAAGCGAAACACACTGTCAGCCTCGGCGCCGATCTCCTGTTCGGCGGTGAACAGGGAAAAATCCGTATAGACCCGGGCGGTGCTCTCGTTGAAATTGCCGGTGCCCAGCACGGCATAACGTTTGTCGCCGGCCTTCAATCGCCGGGTCACCACGCACAGCTTGGAGTGGACCTTGAGGCCCGGGATGCCGAGGGTGACCTTGATGTTGGCGTCCGAGAGCTTTTCCGTCATGGCCAGGTTGTGCTCCTCGTCGAAGCGGGCCCGCAGCTCGATATTGACGGTCACTTCCTTGCCGTTGCGGGCGGCGTCGATCAGGGATTCGATCACCCGGGACTGGTCGGCAACCCGGTAGATATTGATCTTGATGTGGCTGACCAGCGGGTCGAAGGACGCCTGGCGCACGAACTCGGTAAAGTAATTGAAGCGGTGGTAGGGATAGAAAAGCAGAATATCGCCGGCATCCAGCGCCTCGAAAACATTGCGGTGGGCATCGAAGGCCTCGCAGCGCAGTTCCGGCAGGGGGCGGCTTTCCAGCCATTTGCCGCCGGGGTTCTCGAAGCCGATAAAGTCGCGGAAGTTACGGTAGCGCCCACCCGGGATGACACTGTCCAGCCCTTCTATGCCCAACCTTTCGCACAGCAGACCCACCATTTCGCTGGGCATGGTCTTGTCGTAACTGAGGCGCACGGGCTCCGCCGTCAGGCGCTGCTTCATGCCCAGGGAAAGCTTTTCAACGAAGCTCATCTCAATATCGTCGTCCAGTTCGTATTCCGCGTCCCGGGAAAACTTCATGGACCAGGCGGCCACCGAGTCGTAATCGACAAAAGGGGAAAAAATCTGGCCCAGGCAATGGCGGATCACCTCGTCCATGACCATGAAGTAGTTCCGCGCGTGGCCGCGGTCGGGCGGAATATTGAGAAATCGCGGCACCCGCTCGGGAATATCGATGACGGCGTAGCGCCGGGCCTTGCCTTTCTTGAGCTGGACGATCAGGTAGGAAACGTCGTCGTCCAGCAGACGGTCCAGGTCGATCTCCTCGGTGAGCCAGATAGGCACCAGATGCTGGAGAATATGCTCGCGGAAGTGGCGGTCAAGCCACTGACTCTGTTTCGGGCTCAGTTCCGCCTCGATGATGAAGAAGATTTTCTTGGCAGCCAGTTGCTTGAGGACATCGGCGTAGATGCGGTCGAACTTGTCGCTGAGCTGGACGATCTTGTCCTGTATCCGGGCCAGAAGGCGGGAGGCCTCGCCAGTCCGTCCGCGGCGTTCCTCCCTCTTGGCTTCCCGCCGTACCTCGGCGACCCGGACCTTGAAAAATTCATCCTGGTTGTTTGAAAAAATTCCCAGGAATCGGACCCGCTCGATAATGGGGTTCCGGGTATCGGCGGCCTCCTGGAGAACCCGGTCGTTAAAGGCAAGCCAGCTGAGTTCTTTGGGCGTGTGTGTTTCGTTGGATGACATTCCGTATCCGTGATTGCGTTTACAGGCAGTTTACGGCAAAGCCCATGGTGGTTCAGGATTATGACGAAACGGTGACAGGCATCAACCGGCGCCGTCAGTGCTCGATTTTGAACATCAGGTCGATGCTCTGGGTCTCCCCGGAACGGGCTTCCAGGCCCAGGTTGTCGGTGAGATCGTATTCGAGCTCCACGGCTCCCTGGGGAGTGAACAGGTTCTGCACATAGCCGATAAAGAGCCGGGGAGTGAGATATTTGCCCACCAGCAGGGAGCTCTCGGTATAAGCCTCGCCACCCTGGAGGGTCAGGACATCGATGCCGAAACTGTCTCTCAGCTTGTTGGTGATCCAGGCGCTGCGGGAAATCCCCAGGGAGGCCGCGGCATTGGCGATCCGGTTGGCGTCGGACTGGGTCGCCGACGACAACGGCTTGCCGGTGATCAGCACCGCCATGGCCTCGGTGGGCGGCAGTTCCGGGTCCGAGAATATCTCGCTGTTCAGGTCGCCGGGCGTGCCCCCGATGACGACCCCGACGGTGGCATAGGGGGTGGAGCGCACCGCGGTGATATCGAGGCCGGGCTTGGTCACCGGGCCCTGGAAAACCAGCAGGCCCTCGCGGATTTCCAGCTTCTGCCCGTAGGCCTTGTAGACGCCGTCGTGAATTTCGATAGTGCCCAACGCCCGCGTCGGGCTATTGCCGCGCTGACTGACCTGCAAATCGCCCGCCAGGCGGCCGGTGAGCCCGTAACCGGAGAACCGGAAACTATCCCCGAGATGGAGGCCGATATCGACATTGATCTGGCGTCGGGAGCCGTTGGCCGGCCGCCTGTCGGCGGGGTAGATCTCCTCGTCTGGGGAGACGGCAATGGCCTGGGTGGAAGATTGCCTGATCTCCACTCGGCCCTCGTTTATCTCGAGTCGGCCGCCGATCTCGATGGCATCGGGGCGAATGCCGATATCGAGAGAGGGCGATACCCGGGCGTTCAGGTCCGGGCGGTCCAGAAGGCGGAAGTTGTTCCCGGTCAGTTCCAGCTCGCCTTCCAGGCGCGCCGGCAGGAAGTTGCGCCCGCTACCCGCCAGGTTGAGGGTGCCCTTGCCGGATTCACCCAAGCCGTGATCTCCCGAGCCAGAGCCACCTGAATGAGAGTCCACCGACAGGTCGAGCTGCCAGCTCCCGCCGGGGTCGAACGTGATGTTTCCCCGCCCGTTTTCCAACTGGATCCCGGCGGCGGGTATTTGCACCCCGGCGTCTCCCAGGGTCAGTCGCCCGGCCAGGGCCGGTGCCGAGGTGCGGCCGCTCAGGGTAAGGTCCACCGCCAGGGTGCCTTCCGGCTTGTCCAACTCGGCGAACAGCCCGTCCAGCCAGCGCAGCTGGTCGAATCCTCCCCGCAGGGATCCCGACAGGCGCGCGTCCACCAGGGGCTGGCCGGCCCGGAAGTCAAGGTCCAGGTGGCCTACATCCGCAATGCGGAAAACACCGCTGCCCGCCACGTCCCGGGGTGTCAGTGTCCCTTCAAGGGTCAGGGTGGCGGGCCGGGTGATCGGTGACTCGTCGCCCGCCGGCTGGAATTCGAGGACCAGGTCGCGGGTTGCCAACTGGAACCGGCCCTCGAGGTTTGTCAGGGGGCCGGAAAGCCGTGCCGAACCCTCTGCCAGCCCCTCCAGCCTGCTGCCCGGGGGCAACAGGGGATTGAGCCGGGCCAGGGGCAGGCCGGCAATCTCCGCCTGGGCCTCCAGCTCGCCGGCAACCAGTGTCGCCCGACCACAGAGGCTTCCCCCACCGTCGCTGCCGCTGGTCAGGCAGAAGGGCGCCAGGGCAAGCCGATCCGCGGCCAGTTCCAGCGCGGTGGCCTGCTCCAGCCGCCAGGTGCCGGCGGCGATATCCTCCACCTGGAGCGAAGCCAGGGTGCCCCGCCAGCGCTGGCCGCCGGTTAAACCGCCCTTCAATCCGGCATCGACGACGACCCCTTTGGCCGCCACCGCAAGATCCAGATGATGATCCTCCAGCGTACCCTTGCCGCGAAGCGCCAGTTCGGACGCTATCGGCCCCGCGCGCGCCAGATCCCGGCCATCGAGGGCAACCCGGTAATGGCCGCCCAGGTCCCGGTCAAGCGCCAGGTTCAGGTCGTCGGTCGACCATTCCGCCAGCCCGAGGCGGCGACCCTCCGCCCGCAGCCGTACTTCGAGGTCGGACCAGGTGCCCCCCAGGGTGCCACTGGCATGCAGTGATCCGGACAGGTCGCCGTGGAGCGCCGACAGGTTTGGCGCCGCCAGTTGCCATGTCAGTTCCTGGCCGTCCGCCACCGTACCGTCTACCTGAAGCCGGTTTTCGCCCACCCGCAACGTCAGGTCGTCGACCCGGCCGAGGCCCGTCGTCACCGTTATCAGGCCGCTGCCATCGATGGTCCGGTCGTGGATCCGGCCCTTAAGGTCAGCGAGCTGCAGGCGCACGCTGTATTTCCCCGGCTGCCAGGCGCCCTGGCTGGATAGCCGGCCGTTCAGGGTCGCCGGCCAACGGGGCAGATAATCGCCCAGCGCCAGGTCCTCGATGACGGCTCTCAGTTGCCAGTTTACCGGTATTTGCCAGTCGATCTCTCCCTCGCCGGTGACCTTGCCGCTGGCCAGGCGCAGTTCGAAAGCCTCCAGGAAAAGCTGCTGGCGTCGACCGGTGCCGCTGGCGCTGAGCAGCAGGGGCGGCTGACTGCCCGGTGTGCGGGTCAGGCGGTTATCCAGGGTGAAAGTGAAGTCCTGCCAACCGCCTTCCAGGGTGGCCCTGCCCGTTTCGGCCACCAGCACCGCGTCGCCGGCTCCGGGTGGCAGGGGTACATTCTGCCAGCTTGCTTCCAGGTCAGCACCCATGGCGGCGGGCAGGACTTCCATGGATGACGCCTTGAGCCGGGTCCGGAGCCGTCCCGATAGTTTCGCGGTGAACGGGCTTTCCAGTCGCTGATCCAGTCGCAGGATTTTCAGGTTGCCTGACAGGCGGCCGCCGCCGGTGTAGACGGTGGCGTCGGGTATCGCCAGCGACCAGTCCAGTTTCAGCTTGAGAGGGTAGGGGAAGCGGTTGCCGACCCGCCCGGAAATTTCGACCCGGCCCTCCGGAGCGGCCACCGCCAGCTTTTCCAGGCGCAGGTGCAGGGGGCCGGCACTGCCACGCAGTTCGAGACGGTCGACAACTCGCCGGTCATCGCCCAGGGTTATCGCCAGGCGGTCCACCAGGGCGCGCTCTATCCGTACCGGAAAGGGCAGGGCCAGGCTGGGCCAGGCCGATGCCGTTTCCGGGGCGGCATTGTCCTCGCCGGCCGGAATGACAATGGCGCCATTGGCCAGGACCAGTTCCTTCACCCGGAGCTGGCCGCCCAGCAGGTCCCAGAGATTCCAGGCGCCGTGGATCCTTTCGAAACGGATGCTTTGGCCGTTCCGGTGCCAGGCAATCTCGTGCACGGTGACGCCCCCGGCAAGCGTACCCTCCAGGCGACTGTAATCAACGGTTCCTCCGGCACGCGCCAGGGCCAGGTCGATAAGCCAGCGGGTGCCCCGCTCGGTGGTGACCAGGGTATAGGCACCCGCCAGCAGGCCGGCGACGAGCACTGTCGCCAGCGCGGTGGTCAACGCCGACCAGCGACCCAGGCGGCTCACAGGTCCGGTCCCATGGACAGGTGCAGGCGGAAGCCGCCATCAGCCAATGGAAAGGCGAAGTCGACCCGGATGGGGCCGATGGGGGAGCGCCAGCGCACCCCGAAGCCGGCGCTTCGATGCAGGTTAAACTGGTCGCTATCGAAGGCATTGCCGGCGTCGAAAAAGATGGCGGCACTGTACTTTTCCCATACCGGGTAGTCGTATTCGACGCTGCCGGTGAGCAGGTACTTGCCCCCCAGCACTTCGCCCGCGGCGTTTTCCGGGCCCAGGCTCTCGTAGGCGAAACCGCGGACACTGTTATCGCCGCCGGCAAAAAAGCGCAGGCTGGCGGGCAGTGCGGAGAAATCCGAGACGGCCGTGGCACCGCCCGCGGCACGGGTGATAAGACGGCCTCCGATCAGAGGCAGTATCAGCTTGCCGTCCAGGGCGGCCTGGCTGAAAGACGTATCCGAGATCAGTCCCTCGACGGCGCCGCGCAGGGAGGCGTTGATCCGCCAGCCCCGGGTGGGATAGCGCGAGTCATTGGCTTCGCTGCGGCTCCAGTTGATGCCGGGAACTAACAGCGTGGCGGTGCGGCTCTCGTCGGCGATACGGTAATTTTCCTGGATGAAACTCAGGCTCAGGGTCTGCAACCAGTCCTCCCCCTGTCGGGTCGTGCGCGACGCTTCCAGTTGGTAACTGGTGCTCTCCGCGGTGTCGGTTTCCTCCCGCTGGACACCCGCCCCAAGGATGATGCGCTCGTGCAGAGGATCTTCGCCTGGAATTCGGTACTGGAAGGATGCGTTGGACAAGACCGGCGACCATTGCCCGGACAGCTTATAGGTATGGCCGCGCCGGTTGACCCGCCGGTTGGCGAAACCGGTGCTTAAGCGAGGTCCGGTGTCGGTGGAGGCACCGACACCCAGCGTCGTCAGGAACTTGGAGCGGGGACTCAGTTCCACATGGATGGGGACTCTGTGGCTGCCTGCGTCGGGGTTGCCCTGGTCGACACTGGCCCGCTTGAAGTATTGGCTGTCATTCAGGGCGTGCTGCAGGGCAATCAGGGCGTCAGTACTGTAGGGGTCGCCGGGTGCGAACGGACTGAAGCGGCGCAGGAAGCTCGAATCAAGGGGATTGTCCCCGAAATCAATGGCGCCGAAACGGTAGCGGGGACCACTCTGGTAGCGCAGCCGTACCGTCGCCGTATTGGCCCGGGTGTCGACCTGGAGCCGGCGCTCGGTAAAGCGGCCGTCGAAATAGCCCCGGTTGCGGCCCAGTTCCTCGATGCTGACCCGGGCCTGGCGATAATTGTCGTGATTGAGGGGCATGCCCTCCCGTAAGGGCAGGTTGTCGAGGAGTCGGTTAAAGGCGGGATCCCCTGCCGCCTCACCCTCGATGTCCAGGCTCACGGAGGCCAGGGTGACCCGCTCGCCTGGATTCAGTTGCACCCGGATGCGCCAGCAGTCTTCCGTTCGCTCCCGGATCAAATGCCAATCGCCACGATAATAGCCCAGTGCCCGCAAAGCCCGGGAGATGGACTCGTCCGCGCTCCGCAGGCGGCTGCGCAGGCGCAGTTCGGCGATGTCACAGGGCAGTTCCTCCAGGGCAAGGTGAGCGCGGACGTTGTCGACAAGGGCGTCGGAGCCTCCCTGGATTTCAAGAAATACGCTCTGGTTCGCACCGGCGGCTTCCACCAGGGCCAAAAAAAACACCATAGCCGGCAACCGGCGAAAAACAAAGGGAAGCATAAAGAGAACTGCAACTCCGGGATCAGAGACAGGATAGTACTACTGATAGGGGATCCGCCAAATGGCCAAAATCCGGGCACTGCTATCGGGCGCCGGCTTGGGTTTATGGTGACACCGGAAATTTTACCGTACCGGCTCAGGACATCGCAGGCACCTGGACGCGGATCTCGAGCAGGCTGCCATCCCCCGGTAGCCGGGGTCCCGGTGCCGGCGCGGTACACAGGAAAAGGGATTTGCCGTCCCTGCCGCCCAGGGCACAGGCATAGACGCCGGTGTCCACCGTTATCCGGTCGACGATTTCGCCGCCCTCCCTGACCCGGACGACTTCGTTGAAGATGGTCGCCGCCCAGATGGCACCCTCGCGGTCGATGCAGATGCCGTCCGGCGGCAGGGAGCCCAGGTCGGCCCAGAGGCGCCGGTTGCTTAAACCACCCCGGCTGTCGATATCGAAAGCCGAGAGACGGCGGGCGAAGGTCTCGGCGATAATCAGGGTTCCGCCATCCGGCGTAATAACGGCGCCGTTGGGAAAGAGCAGATCTGAGGCAGCCTCCGATACCGAGCCGTCGGCATCGACCCTGGCGAGGCTGGCGGTGACCCGGGAGTCCAGGGATACGCTGTTTGCGCCGAAATTGCCCACATAGGCCCGGCCCGACGCGTCCACCACCATGTCGTTGCAGGGGCCGGTGGCGAGGGCGCTCAGGTCGGCGTGTTCCGCCAGGGTACCATCCTCCTCGAGCCGCAGGACCCGGTGGTCTAGCATGGAGACAATCAGCATCCGGCCGTCGGGCAGCCAGCCCAATCCCGATGGCTGGTTGGCTACCCGTGCCACCACCTCGAGCCGGTTGCCCGGTCCCAGGCAGTTGACCACCCGTCGGGAAAAATCCGAGAAATAAAGTCTGCCTTCGTGCCAGCGCGGCCCTTCGGGAAATCCCAGGCCGGTGGCGATTGTCTGCTGTTGTCTTTGCATTCTTTTTCTTTTTACCAATGGAGCTTCAGTGCCGGTAAGCGGGGTCGCCCCCACTGGCCGTATCCACAGAGCTCGCGCGAGGCCCAATAAAGACTTACCCGGACGGCATTGGAAGCCTGAGCAGCAGAACAAAACATGCCTATGAGCACTCAGCGGGGTATCCGGGCTAGAGCAGGCCACTGAGCATAGTGGCGATCCCCAGGAATGAGAAGAACCCGGCGATATCGGTTACCGTGGTCAGGATAATGGACGAAGCCTGTGCCGGATCCTGGCCCAGCCGCACCAGGGCGATGGGCACCACGGCGCCGGCGAAGCCGGCCATGACCATGGCCAGGATCATGGACGAGGCGATTACTATTACCAGTCCCGGCGAGCCGCTCCAGGCATAGACCCCCAAGCCGCAGGTTACGGCAATGCCGATACCGTTCATAAAACCCACCCGGATTTCCTTGAACATAACCTGCAACCAGTGTCGGGCGGTAATTTCCCGCAGGGCCAGGCCGCGCATGGTGACCGCCAGGGCCTGGGCACCGGCATTGCCGGACTGGCCCGCCACCACCGGCAGCAGCACCGCCAGGGCGGTGTACTGGGCGATGGTGTTCTCGAACAGGCCCACCACCGCGGCGGCCATAAAGGCGGTGACCAGGTTGATCTGCATCCAGGGCATGCGCTTTTTGACCGAGAAAAACGGTTTCGACAGGGCCCGCTCCTCGCGGCTGGCGCCCACCATGGCAAGGACATCCGAGGAGGCGTCCTCCTGGGACACCTGGACCAGGCTGCTGTGGTTGATCATGCCCAGCATCCGGCCCTGAATATCCACCACGGGCAGGTCCAGTAACTGGTGTTTCTCGAACAATTCCGAGACTTCCTCCCGGGGTGCGGTGCTCTGGACGGCGGCGGTCACCGGTTGCGATAGCTCCCGGAGGGGCGTTTCCGGTGCTGCAATGGCAATATCCTGGAGAAAGACCTTCGCGTTCAGCCGTCCTTCGTCGTCTATCAGGAACAGGCTCCGGCTGGTTTTCATCTTTTCCCGGCGCAGGCTGTCCAGGGCCTGGGCGGCGGTGAGCGTGCCCCGATAGGCGGGAACCCGGGGGTTCATCAGGCGCCCGGCGCTGTTTTCCGGGTACTCCATGAGTGTCGTCAGTTCCCGGTGTACGCTATTCGGCAGGCGTGCCAGCTGCGTCTGCCGCTCCTGCTCCGGCAACTGACCCAGCAGCCGCGCGGCGTCCTGGGGTTCCATCTCGCCGAGCAGGCCGCTTTGCAGGTCTTCCGGCAGGCGGGTCAGCAGTTCCGCGGCGGTGGCCGGTACCAGCCGGCGCCAAACCGGCAGGAGTACGTGCACCGGCTGCTCGGCCACGGCGTCCAGGAAATCTTTCGGGTCCAGGGTCTCGATCCGGTGGGCGGCCTCCCGGGGATAGTCGAGCAGGAAGCGACGGGTTAATGCCTGGTCGACGACCTGGGGTTCAAGTGTCATTGTTGTCTCCCGGTGGTCTGTCGTAATTACCATTGGCCCCCAGTTGGAAAAGGCCGGTGCAGGTTATTACCAGGGCACCGGCCAGGTGTGCGAACAGGGATCGGTTCACCGGGGCAGAGGGCGGCCGGGTACGCGCCAGGCCCCGGTTCAGGGCCTGCCGGCTGAGGGTGCCCAGGTGGGCCCGGTTGCGGCCGCGCACCGGCAACAGTGTATAGTGATTCCAGGAGGCGAGGGCCCCGGCTTGGCGCAGGCTCAGGTCGGCGGCAATGGCGGGAACCTCCGGGTCGGCGAGCTCCGCCAGGAGGCGGTCGGCAGGGCTGACCAGCAGGGCGTCGACGCCCACCAGGCCGACGTTACGGCGGCTTTCATCGACAACCACCAGGGCGGCGCCGAAAGGTTCGTTTTCCCTGGCCAGCAGTTCCAGGCAATCCCCGGCTGAAAGGTTGTCACGAAAATAGGGGGTGGACATGTCCATCCAGGCACCCACGGTGTTTTCCTGGTAGGAGAGGGTGCGCTTCAGGTTGTTTGCCAGCCGCCCGGGAAGATCCTCGAGCATGGCCCGCTGGCGAGCCGGTTCCTGCAGGCGCAGGAGCGCGGCGGTATCCCGGTAGGGCAGCCCCGCCAGCAGGGCGGCGGCCCTGTCCCCCGACATCTTCTGGAGGACCCGGGCCGCGGGCCAGGCGTCCATGGCGGTGAATACGGGCGCCAGCAGGCGGACCGGGATATCCTCCAGCCAGGCGCCGGCATCCGCCGGGTCCAGGCCCTGGATTACCGTCGCGGCGGCGGGCGCCCGGTGGGCGAGAAAATCCAGGCTCAGGGGATTATGGCTGGCCATCGGCGGTCTCCGGGTTAAGTACGGTGACGGACTCGTCCAGGCAGCGGGCCCCGGGCACCAGGGCCGTGCCCTCGGCTGTCTCCAGGACAACGCCGGTGGCGGTGAATTCGAGCACCCGGCCCTCCACTTCGCCTATTCGCGCCTGTTGGCCAGCGCGGATGAAAAGTTTGAGGTGGTGGGTGGCGATCAGGTTGCGGACCAGGTTCTGGGAGCCCAGGCCGAAGGCCAGGGCGAAGCCCGTGACCGCCGCCGCCAGGACAATGGCCAGGACCAGAATCAGGAAGGTGACGTCGATGCCCACTTGATCGAGGCCAATGACCAGGGCCACGGTCACCGTCGCTACCTGGGTGGCCTGGCCCAGCAGGGGTGCGCGCACCAGATTGGCGGAAGCGGCGGCGTGGGTCACCAGATTGCGCAGGATATTGCCCAGTATCAGGCCGGCGAGAATGACCACCACCCCGGCGGCGGCGGACGGCAGGTAGGTGACGATCCTCTCCAGCCACAGCGCCATGCCGGTCAGGCCCAGGATACGGATGGCGGCGGTGGCGAACAGCAAGATGGTTATCCAGAAAACCGCCAGCCCGAGCAGGCGCGCGGCGGTGGCGGGGATGCGCACCAGGCCCAGGGTGGCGCCGGGCAGGAGCCGGTCCAGCAGCCGGTTCAGTCCCCGGGCGGAACGTTCCGTGACCAGGCGCAGAATGCGTGCCAGGAGCCAGCCCGCCACCAGCAGGGTGAGGCCCGCAAGCAGGTCGGGCAGGTAAGCGATAAAAGCGGACGCACTGGCCGCCAATTGGGCCCGGATGTCATCAACCATGGCGTTCCTCTCCCCGTTGTTCTTGTTCCTGCAGTCTAGAGTGTTTTTACTCGGGAAAGAAGCTGCCGTCCGGTTGCCCGTGCCCGATTGCCAGAGTGCGGTGGCGGGACAAAACACAGTGGCTACAATGGGGATGACGGCAAACCGGCCCCCAGGCGGGGTGGCTATACTCTTCAATGGCGCAGGAGTCCCGGGAGTTCCTGAACGTCATGGAGCCGCGAACACTTCCGACAATCAGCAAAGGAAGCATCAATGCCTGACTTCGATGAAGACCTGTTTTTTCAGCGCCTGGCGACATTGGCGGAAGATTCGCCCGCGTCCCACAAGGCCGAGGAGCTGGTCCCATTCGGCAAGAAAGTCATCGAATACCTGCCCCGGGAGGAGCTGGCGGACGAACCCGTCAATGATGTCGCCGGCCGGGTCAACAGCCTCTGGGAATTCATGCAGCACCTGGAACCGCAGCGGCCCAAGATCCGGGTCTTCAACCCGATACTGGAAGAAGACGGCTGGGTCAGCGATTACACCAATATCTTCATCGTGCGCCGCAATATGCCTTTTCTGGTGGATTCCGTGCGTATCGAGCTCAACCGCCGGGGCCTCAATATCCATACCCTGAAAAGCACGATTCTGACCGTTTCCCGGGACAGTAACTGTCGCCTGCAGAGCGCCTTTGCCGATGCCGAAGCGGGGGACAGTCACCGGGAAGCGGCTATTTTGATCCAGGTGGACCTGCATTCCTCGCGGGAAGAGCATGAAGAGCTCGCCGCCGAAATCGCCGAGGTCCTCGCCGATGTGGAGGTGGTTACCGACGACCACGGTCCCATGATGGCCGCTACGGAAGAAATTATCGAGCATCTGCGCCCGGATCCCAGCGGCCTGGACGGCGAGGACCTGGAGGAGGTGCTGGCCTTTCTCCAGTGGCTTGTGGACGGCTATTTCACCTTTCTCGGTTATGCGGAGTACCAGCTCGAGGAGGACGATACCGGCCATTTGCTGGTGTCTCGTCCGGACCGGCGCCTGGGTGTGTTCCGGCGCCACCCGGATTCGCCGGATGCCCCCGGCGAGGAAAGACCGGGCTCGGGGCGGGAGGCATTCTACGGCAGCGCTGCACCGCTGGCATTCACCAAGTCCGCCGAGCGTTCCCGCGTACACCGCGATGCCTATTCCGATTACATCATCATCAAGCGTTACACTGACGACGGCGCCATCGTCGGCGAATACCGGATCCTGGGACTTTACACCTCGCCGGTCTATACCCGGAGCCCGTCGGCTATTCCCCTTATCCGCCTTAAGGTCAGGCAGGTGATCGAGCGCTTCGGGCTGCCGCCGGGCAGCCATGACGACAAATCCCTTCGCCAGCTGATTGAGGTGCATCCCCGGGATGAACTCTTCCACAGCTCCGGGGACGAGCTGTACCGCACCCTGATGGGTATCTGGCAGATCAACGAGCGGCGTATGGTGCGCCTGTTCATGCGGGTCGACCCTTTCGAGAAGTTCGTTAGTTGCATCGTCTATTTCCCCCGGGATATTTACCGGACCCAGGTTCGCCAGCAGGTGGAAGACCTGCTTAAACAGGCGCTGGATTCGAGGGAGTGCGATTTCACCACCTACTTCTCCGAATCGGTGCTGGCACGAACCCAGTATGTGCTGCGCATCGACTCGGATCGTTATCGGGATGTGGACCGGGACGAACTGGAGCAGCGCATCATCAGCCTGACGCGGGACTGGGGCGAGGAACTGATGAAGGCATCCATCGAGGCCTGGGGCGAAGAGCTGGGGCGGCGGCGGGCAAACCGCTACCGCCATGCCTTCCCCGCCAGTTACCGCGATCATTTCGAGCCCCGGGAGGCGATTCACGATATCGCCCTGTTCGAACCCCTGAGCGGAGAGGACGAGATCGCCATGGCCTTCTACCAGCCGGTCGGGGCCGAACACAACATCATGCGGTTCAAGCTTTTCCACCTCAACCGGCAACTGGAGCTTTCCGAACTGGTGCCCATGCTGGAAAACCTGGGTTTTCGGGTTCTCGGCGAGCATCCCTATCATCTCGATCCGGAACAGGGCGAGGATGTCTGGCTTCACGATTTCACGCTCAAGTTCGGACTCGATGTGGCTGTGGATGTCTCCGCCGTGCGCGGGCAATTCGAAACAGCTTTTTCCGCCATCTGGCACGGCGATACGGAGAACGACCTGTTCAACCGCCTGGTAATCGGTGCCCGCCTGGAATGGCGCAGCGTGGCGCTGCTTCGCCTCTACGCGCGCTACTTAAAGCAGCTCGCCGCGGCCACAAGCCACGAATTCATCGCCGAGACCCTGGCCAACAATCTGGAGATCACCCGCAATCTTATTGCCCTGTTCCACAGTACCTTCGACCCCCGGCTTTCCGGCCACGATACCGAGGGCGGCCGTGCCGAACGACTATCCCGCAAAATACGTGAAGGACTCGATGCCGTCGCCAACCTCAACGAGGACCAGGTGCTGCGAGGCTACCTGCAGCTTATCGAGGCGACGGTCCGTACCAACTACTTTCAGCAACGACCGGAGGGCGGGCACAAACCCTATATTTCCATCAAGCTCATGCCCCAACAGGTGGATATGGCGCCCCCGCCCCGTCCCCTCTACGAGATCTTCGTGTACTCGCCGCGTTTGGAAGGCGTGCATCTGCGGGCGGGCAAGGTGGCCCGGGGCGGCATACGATGGTCCGACCGTCCCGAGGATTACCGTACCGAGGTGCTGGGACTGGTCAAGGCCCAGCAGGTCAAGAATGCGGTGATCGTGCCCACCGGCGCCAAGGGCGGGTTCGTCGCCAAAAAGGCGGATCGCCGGGCCGGGCGGGAGGCATTCCAGGAGGAGGGTATCGCCGCTTACCGGCTGTTCATGCGCGGCATGCTCGATGTCACCGACAACCTGGTGGGCGGCGAGGTGGTACCACCCCCGGACGTGGTGCGGCGGGACGAGGACGATACCTATCTGGTGGTGGCGGCGGACAAGGGCACGGCCACCTTTTCGGATATCGCCAATGAAATTTCCGCACAATACAATCACTGGCTCGGGGATGCCTTCGCCTCCGGTGGCAGCCACGGTTACGATCACAAGAAAATGGGTATTACCGCCCGCGGTGCCTGGGTGGCGGTCCAGCGCCATTTCCGGGAGCTGGGTCTCAATACCCAGGAAGATCAATTTACGGCCATCGGCATCGGTGACATGGGCGGCGACGTGTTCGGCAACGGCATGCTGCAATCGGACAGGGTTCGCCTCCTGGCCGCTTTCAATCACCAGCATATTTTTATCGATCCGGACCCGGACCCCGGCGCTGCTTTCGCGGAGCGCCGCCGCCTGTTCGATCTGCCCCGGTCATCCTGGGAAGACTACGACCCGGAGCGCATATCCGAGGGCGGCGGCGTGTTTTCCCGCTCCGCCAAGTCCATCGAACTGTCGCGGCAGATTCGGGAGGCATTCGAGATCGAGGAGTCCCGGCTGGAACCGGACCAGCTTATCAACCGTTTGCTCAGGGCGCCCGTGGACCTGATCTGGAACGGTGGTATCGGCACTTACGTGAAAGCCTCGAACGAGAGCCACCAGGCGGTGGGGGATAAAATCAACGACAGCCTCAGGGTGGATGGACGCGACCTGCGCTGCCGGGTGTTCGGCGAGGGCGGCAACCTGGGCATGACCCAGCCGGGGCGTATCGAATACAGCCTGGCCGGCGGCCTGTGCAACACCGACTTTATCGACAATGCCGGCGGCGTGGACTGCTCTGACCACGAGGTCAATATCAAGATCCTTCTCAACGGACTGGTGGCTGACGAGGATCTCACCAACAAGCAGCGCAACGAATTTCTCGAGAAAATGACTGACGAGGTGGCCGACCTGGTGCTCCAGGATATCTACCGGCAGACCCAGTCCATTTCCATTGCCCGGCGCCGGTGCCGACAGAATTTCATGGAGTACTGGCAGTGTATCAGCGCCTGGGAGGGAGCCGGGCGCCTGGATCGTCGCCTGGAGTCCCTGCCCGACGACGAGGAGATGGCCGAGCGCGAGAAACGGGAACAGTGTCTGACCCGGCCGGAACTGGCAGTGCTGGTTTCCTACGCCAAGATCCTGCTCAAGGAGTCCATTGCCGCATCCGATCTGCCCGATCTCGCCTATAGTGCGCGCATGCTTACCGGCGCTTTTCCCGAACCCCTGGTGACACGCTTTGGCAGTGCCCTGGGCCGCCACGGCCTGCGCCGGGAAATTATCGTCAATCAGCTGGCCAATGAAGTCGTCGACCTCATGGGGCTGACCTTTTGTCAGTACCACGCCACCGCCACCGGTGCGCCGCTATCGGAAGTGGTGCGCGCCTTCTGCGTGGCCAGGGATATTTTCAGTCTGGAGCGGCGCTGGCACGAAGTGGAAAACCTGGATTACCGGATTTCCGCCGACCGCCAGTACCAGCTTTTCCAGCGCCTGATGCGGGTTACCCGGCGCGCATGCCGCTGGCTGTTGCGCAACCGGCCGCCGGGCGGGGACCCGGGCCGGGAATCGGGCCTCTATGCCGAACATATCGGTGAATTTCACGAGCTGATGCCGCAATTGCTCGACGAGGAGCTGCAATGCCGGGTCAAGGAGGAGTCCTCGGAACTGATGGAACTGGGGCTCAGCGAGGAAACCGCGGCCCTGCTGGCCTACCCGGATAATTTCTTTCTGGGTTTCGGTGCCTCGGAGATTGCCAGGCATACCGGCAAGGGCATGGCGCTGGTGGCCAGGCTCTATCACCGGGTCGGCGTCGAACTGGAGCTGGACTGGTTCGCCCGGCAACTGGTGGACCTGGAGACGGTGACCAAGTGGCAGGACTTTGCCCGGGAATCCCTGATTGACGACCTGGAACAGCAGCGACGTGCCCTGACCCGCCACCTGCTCGAGAGCGTTGAATCCGCTGACGATATCGCCCCCGTCTTTTCCCGCTGGCAGGAGGATCAGGCCGGTCTGCTTGAACGCTGGTTGCAGGTGGTGAAAGAATTGCGCCAGGCGCCGGCGATGGATTTCGCGATCTGTTCCTACGCGCTCAAGGAGTTTACCCAACTCGTGGCGGCCACGGGCCGGGTAAACGATGGCGACGAACGGGCCGATGCCGGCCCGGACGATCGCCGGTAGTCATTGTCTGGTGAGCAGTACTCAATGAATAAAATCCGCCACGCTGCGATTCGGCCGCTCAGTACCCTCAACCTGCTTTCCCAGCAGGAAATCCAGGGACTGGCCACCACCCGCCGGGATGTCTTCCGGCTCTTCCGCGACTGTGCCCTGGCTATCCTCAACACCGATAGCGCCAAGGACGATGCCACCCAGATCATGGAGGCCTACGCGGACTTCGACATCCGCCTGGTACCCCAGCCCCGGGGGCTCAAGATGGAGGTTTTCAACGCGCCGGCCCAGGCATTTGTCGATGGCGAGATGATCCGCGGCATCCAGGAACATTTGTTTTCGGCTCTGCGCGATATCGTCTACACCGACTACAAGATCGAGGGCTACCTGCAAAGCGAGCCACCCACCCCGGGAGAAGTCACCGATGCGGTTTTCCGAATCCTGCGCAATGCCCGGGTGGTGCGTCCCGGCCTGCCCCCGGACCTGGTTGTGTGCTGGGGCGGTCACGCCATCTCCCGGTACGAATACGACTATTCCAAGGAGGTGGGTTTCCAGTTGGGACTGAGGGGCCTGAATATCGTCACCGGTTGCGGCATCGGCGCCATGAAGGGGCCCATGAAGGGGGCCGCGGTGGGCCATGCCAAGCAGCAGAACAAGCAGGGGCGCTATATCGGGATCAGCGAACCGGGCATTATCGCGTCCGAGTCGCCCAATGCCATCGTCAACGAACTGGTGATCATGCCGGATATCGAGAAGCGCCTGGAGGCGTTCGTGCGCCTGGCCCACGCGGTGATCGTGTTTCCCGGCGGCGTGGGCACCGTGGAGGAAATCTTCTACCTGCTGAGCATTCTCCTGCATCCGGAAAACCGCTACAGCCTGCCCGTGATTTTTGCCGGCCCCGAGTCCTGCCGGCCCTATTTCGATCTGCTCGATGGTTTTATCGGCAAATGCCTGGGCGAGGAAGCCACGCAGCTTTACGACATAGTACTGGGCAGGCCCGACGACGTGGCCCGGCGGACCCGGGATTGCATCGATGATGTGCACCGGCGCCGGCGCAAGGAACAGGAGGCTTATTACTTCAACTGGAACCTCCATATCGACCCTATGCTCCAGGTACCCTTCGTGCCCACCCACGACAACATGGCCTCCCTGCGTCTGTACCCGGACCTGCCCGGTCACGAGTTGGCCTCGCAGCTGCGCTCGGCTTTTTCCGGACTGGTGGCGGGCAACGTCAAGGAGTTCGGTATTCGCCAGGTTGAAGAGCACGGCCCCTACCAGATAGCCGGGGATCCGCGCCTTATGGAAGCCATCGACGAACTGCTGCGAAGTTTCGTGGCGCACAAGCGTATGAAACTGGGGCAGGGCGTCGGCGAGTACCAGCCCTGCTATCAATTGACGGGTTGAACGATTCCCCGCGCCGGTTTTCAGCCGGTCATTTGAGCATTGCTGAGGAACCGACGGCTAAAAGCCGGCTCCACGGGCCATACGGCTGGCCATAACCACCATCGTTGGCGAGGTCGATGATCGGATCCCGGTGCCGGGATACCGCAAAGACATCAATGTTCCTTGCGGGTGAGCTTGTCGAGCATCCCCATCATGAAGGCGGAAACCACAAAGGTGAGATGGATGATCACGTACCAGAGGAGTTTGTCGTTGTTGATCTGGACGGCATTCATGAAGATCTTGAGCAGATGGATTGACGAAATGGCGACGATGGAAGCCGCGACCTTGTTCTTGAGACTGCTGGTGTCGAGCTTGCCAAGCCAGTTTAGCTTTTCGTCGCTTTCGTCGATATCCAGGCGCGAAACGAAATTTTCGTAGCTGGAAAACATCACCATGACCAGCAGGCCGCCGACCAGGGAAAGGTCCACCAGCGAGAGCACCACGAGGATCAGATCCATCTCGGACGTGGCGAAGATATGGGGCAGCAAGTGAAAAAGTTCCTGGAAGAACTTGATGCCCAGGGCCAGCAGCGCCAGGCTCAGGCCCAGGTAGATTGGTGCGAGCAACCACCGGGTGGCGTACATCAGGCGCTCGAAAATGCGTTCCAGCATGATTTCTTTTCTCCTTCACTCACGTTGGCTTTGAGATTCGGCGCGTATTTTATCAGGGCCGCCGAGCGGACGAGCGTCAAGCGTGAAAATTAGTGGTGAATCTGGATAATGTGCCGGTTCCGGTCCACCCTTGGGGTGTACCTTAGCACCAACTCCCGCTATCGAAATTTCGGATCGTCGCTCCATGAGACACTTGCTGGTACCCCTCGCCGCACTCCTGCTGTCCCAGGCGTTGCTGCTGGTCGGCCACGGCCTGCAGCTGACCCTGCTGCCGGTGCGCGCCCAGATCGAGGGTTTCACCGATGCCCAGATCGGCCTGACCGGTTCCGCTTACTTCCTCGGTTTCGTGGTGGGCTGCCTGGGCGCGCCCCATATTATCCGCCGGGTGGGCCACATCCGTTCGTTTGCAGTGCTCGGCTCGTCTTTTTCGGCGGTAGTGTTGCTCTTCCATGCCATCCCCGTCTTCTACCCCTGGTTGTTCCTGCGCTTACTGGTGGGTATCTGTATTTCCGGGCTCTACATGATTATCGAGAGCTGGCTCAACGACCGCGCCACCCGGGAAACCCGCGGCACACTCTTGTCCATCTACACCATTATCAACCTGACCATGATTATGGTGGGCCAGCAAATGCTCAACCTGGCCGAGCCGGAAAGCGATACCCTGTTCGCCATTGCCGCCGTGCTGCTGTCCGTGGCGATCATTCCCGTTTCCCTGACCCTGTCCCTGGCACCGGCCCCCCTCACCACCGTGCGGCTGGACCTGCGCAGGATATGGTCACTGTCCCGGGTGGGTATGGCGGGTTCCTTTGCCGCCGGGCTGGTCACCGGCGCCTTCTGGTCCCTGGGGCCCATCTATGCCCGTGGCCTGGAACTGGCCACCGCGCAACTGACCCTGTTCATGAGCGCCGCCGTTCTGGGCGGCGCCATTTTCCAGTTGCCCCTGGGCCGGCTTTCAGACCACTACGACCGCCGCCTGGTGATTTTGATCCTGTCCCTGGCGGGCGCCGGCGTTTCGGCGTCATTGATGCTGATACCGGGCACGGGCTGGTGGCTGCTGTTTCTCTCATTTCTCTGGGGGGGCACGGCCATGACCCTTTACGCCATTTGCCTCGCCCACACCACGGACCACGCCCAGCCGGACGATTTTGTCATGGTGGGCAGCGGCATCCTCCTGATTTTCGGTCTGGGTTCGGCCGTGGGCGGGCCCGCTGCCTCCCTGCTCATGAATGTGTCGGGACCTTCCGGGCTGTTTGCATTCTCGGCCCTGGCCATGCTGGTTTTCGCCGGTGGCATCGCGCGCCGTCGTCGCACGCACGTGGTGCCTCTACACGACGAGACCGAACCCTTCCGCCTGATGGTGGATTCGGCCACGCCGGTGGCCTTTGAAATGGACCCCCGCACCGAGGAGGGCCATCTGGCCGAGGCGGACTACGGGCAGGACAACAATCGGGACTGATGCCATGTCGTCGCTGCACTACCGCTTGCTGGCGGACCTGGTGCTCCTGGTCCACAGCGTCTTTGTTATCTTCGTGGTGGCCGGTCTCGTCCTGATTATCGCCGGTTACCGCCGCGGCTGGCGCTGGGTGAGAAACCCCTGGTTCCGGATCGGCCACCTGGGTGCCATCGTCGTGGTGGTCGCCCAGTCCTGGCTGGGTGTCCTTTGCCCCCTCACGGATCTGGAGATGGCCCTGCGCGAAAGGGCCGGTGACGTTACCTATACCGGGAGCTTCATCGCCCACTGGCTGGACCGGATACTCTATGTTCAGTGGCCGCCATGGCTGCTCAGCGTTATTTACAGCGTGTTTGCCCTGACCGTTATCTGGACCTGGGTCGGGGTGCCCCCGCGACCGTTTCGCCGACGCGGGCGGGGTCCGGCTTTTGATGCAAATCAGTCGCCGAGGCGATAGCCCGAGCGCCCGATACCGGCGCCCCAGGACCGATCTATAATCAGGGCACCACTGGATAAGACAAATCACACAGAGGTGCATTCTATGGATACCTTGACCCTTATGGGCTGGCTCAAATCTTCGGAGCAGGCTCAATCCCGGGAGTTGGGCAATATCCGCTTCCATATCGACAGCGACTATCACCAGAGGCTGGAGGACGCGGAAGAGCGCCTGCAGCAAACCGGGGAAACCGAAACCCTTCTTGAGGCCGACAAGGAAACGCTGGAAGTGGAGTTGCCGCCAGGTTGCGGCGCTCTGAGCGATTGCGCATTGCGGGTCTACCTCAACCCGGTGGACGAGCGGGGTCGCTTCCACCTGGTGGGGCACAGTGTCGCCGACGGCAGCCTGATCTATACCAATTCCGTGATGATCGATCAGTTGGGATAGGAAAGTCAGGCGTCGGACGCGGTATTGGTAGCCACCAGGGTGGGAATTCGTACCACGGCGCCCGGCTTTAGCCGCTCCGGATCCAGTTGGGGGTTGTAGTGACGCACCAGCCACAGGGGGACCTTGTAGCGCTGATTGCACACGGACCACAGGGACTCCCCGGGCTGGATAACGTGGCGACGGGTTTCCCGGACCCGGTAATTGGCAAAAAAAGCTTCGCGCACGCTCCTTTGATAGCCCAGTCGCCGGGTCAGGAATTCGTCCTTGGACGTTGCCGAGAAATCGAGCCGCAGGCTTTGGCCAAGCACCACACTCTGGCCGTAGCGCAGGCCGTTGAGCCGGCGCAGTGTCCGGGTCGGCAGACCCAGCCAGTCGGCGTAGTGTCCCAGGGTCTCCAGTGGCTGCACTTCAATGGTGTTGTTGGCGGCCACCGCAAAAGGCGCCCTGGGCACCGACAGATCGGCGTCCGCTATCGAGGGGGAAGTCTCGACAATCCCGGTTTCATCGAACGCGGGGAAGGGGTTGCGGGGCGCGACGCGGACCAGGGCCGGCGGCCCGTCCGGCGCGGGGCCGGCGCCGGGCAGGCGCAAACGGGCGCCGGCCCGGATAAAGTGGCGGCTGTCCAGCCCGTTCAGGGCCAGCAGGGTGGAAACGCTGGTGTCGTAGCGGGCGGCGATGGTGGAAAGGGTGTCGCCGCGCCGGACATGGTGAAAACGGTCGGGTAACTGTTCCCGGCGCCAGGCCTCGGCCGGCACCGAGGCCAGGTCCGCTGCCAGATTGCCCGGCAGTCGCAGGGCAAAAGCTCGGGGAATATGTTTGTCGCCGCGCCACACTGTTTCCCGCAGGGCCGGGTTGTGCCGGCGTAAGGTGTCCGTTGTCATGCCCAGGGCATCGGCCAGTTCGGCGGCGGGGATATAGGCGGGCATCTCCAGGCGGTCGTAGTAGTCCGGACCCTTCGGTTTCAGGTCTCCGAAATAGCGGGAGGGATTGCGGTCGATCTCCAGGGCGGCAAGGAATGACGGGTAGAAATTGCGCGAGGCAAAGCCGAAGTAGGGGCCCTGGTATTCCCGGAGAATGGGCACAATGTCGGTGCCGCCCATGGCCGCCACGGCCCGCCTCATGCCACTGGCGCCGTGGTTGTAGGCGATCAGGGCCAGCGGCCAGCTGTCCAGGCTCTGATAGTTGTCGGCGAGAAGGCTCGCGGCCGCCTCGGTGGCCGCCAGGGGATCGAGGCGCTGATCGACGATGTGATCGATTTCCAGGTAGCGCCGGCCCGTGCGCCGCGTAAATTGCCACAGGCCGGCGGCGCCGACCCGGGAGTAGGCATTGGGGTTGAAGGAGGATTCCACATGGGGCAGGGCCGCCAGCTCCAGTGGCAGGTTCCTGGCCGCCAGCGTTTCGATGATATGTTCCCGCCAGAGCCCGGAGCGGATAAGCCCCGCGCGGAAGCGGTCCGCCTGGCCCAGTTGGAAGCGTAGCGAGGAGGCTGCCCGGCGCAGCCGCTCATTGGTGGTTCCCGGTGGCCACAGGGCCAGTACCCGCTTTTCCTCGTCACTTAGGCCGGTGCGAGCGCCGGATGCCAGTTTGAGGAGAATAGCCCGGTAACGGGCCTTGGTTTCCCGGATTGTCGCCGTGCGGCCGCGGCTGTAGGGGGGTGCATCGAATTCCAGACTCTGGTAGACAACCGTAAGATTGTCGCTGTCGTGGATAAAACCGCCGTCGGTATCGATTTCCGTATAGACGCGCAACCAGAACCGGATATCGGGCTCCAGGGCCGCGGGCCTGGGAAAAAGGGCGTCGGAGCCGGACGTGGCAAAAGCGCCGTTTGCCGCCAGAAGGAAAAGGAGGACCGACAGGGTTTTCATGGTGGCTGGCTCCCCGGTGTTGCCCTTTGTTGATAAATCATAACCCGAAACCGCCGAAATTGCCGCATGGGTGTGCCGAACGGCGACGGAATGTCAGGGGCCCTGCCGGATGGTCTTTAGAGTATCCCGGTACTGTTCGGCGTGAGGCCCCCCCAGGGCCACTGCCCGCCGGGCGTGGATGAGTGCGTCGTCGTCCCCCAGTTCATGGAGCACCTGGGCCAGATTGTTGTGGGCCGGGGCATAGTCGTTATTGGCGGTCAAGACCCGTCGGTAGGCGCGGGCGGCGGAGGCCAGGTCGTTGCGGTGATAGTGCAGGTTGCCCACCGCCATGCCCAGGGCCTCGCTTTCCGGCCAGCGCCCGGCGCCGGCGGCATAAGCGGTCAGGGCCTGGTCCGCGGGGTTGCTGGCGGCAAAGTCGGACACGGCCAGGAAGTAGTCCCTGGGGTTGCCGGTAGCGGGCAATTCGCCGGGCCGCAGGAGGATTACCCCCCAGAAACTGCTGCGCCGCCAGGTGTTCTCGAATGCGCGCAAGGGAGTCAGCCGGCGCGGGACGGTGCCCGAACGCAGGACCACATGGGCATCCTTCAGGTGGTAACCCACCGCCACCGCGTAGTGCCAGGTGGGCAGCCAGGAAAGGCCCAGGTTCTGGAGGACCAGGACCGGGTGGCCTCCCTGTATCTCCCGCAGCAGTGCGTTCAGCGAGGGTGCAATGGGGTAGGCGATGCGGCCGGCCTGCCGTGCCGCCGCGACCATCTCCACCTGCAGGCTGCCCTGGCGCTCGGGAAGATAGACCCGGGGGACGAGTTCCTCCGGGGTTATCTCGACGCCGCTGTGCCGGAGTACCGTCGCCAGTGCCGCCGGGCCGCACTGATAGCGCTCCTGTGGGAAGAAAGGGACCTCTTTCAGTTCCCGTTCCCGGGCAAGCTCCTCGGGCTCGGCCGCCAGTATCCTTTCCGCCTGGGGAGCGCCTGCGCACCCCCCAAGCAATAGTGCAGCGATCAGGAAAAGATACGGGCCATACTTGCAGGCCGGCTCCTTCGGGACAGACACGGGTCGCTTCAGACGCCGGGGAAAATGTCGGTGGCCCCCGCCACGTCGAGGAGAATGAGGATCAGCAGAACCAGGGCAACTGTGCCTAGGGCACTGCCGCCGGCGGGCAGGTCGCCGACCTGCTGATAGAGACTCCGGACTTCGCTGTCGGTGAGGCTGGCGATTCTGTCCTGGGCATCGCCCGGGTCCACGCCCAGGGTCGTGAGTTGCGCCCGTACATCGTTGCGCTGCAGAAAATTTCGCAGTTCCTGCCGTTGCTGTTCACCGGTTACCTCGGCGGCAATCTGGTCAGTGCCCACCATGGCGGCAACCGCCTGGCCCTGAATGCCTGCCGTGGTGAAAAGCAGCAGCAGGAAATAGCACGTGTAGCGGCTGATGACATGATTTTTCACGGTTTGCCTCCTTGGGTTTTGCCGGATTACGGGGATTCGAAAAAATTGTTGGTCTGAAATAACGGTGCGTACCGTCCCGGCCTGCTTTCGTCAGTATAGGCAAAATCGCGATGTTGGCCGGGAATCACTTCACCGTTTCAGTGCCAGGGTAAGGCCGTCGCCCACGGGCACGATGGCCAGGTCGATGCGCTCGTCACCGTGCCTGTCCCTGTTGAAACGGCGGATCGCTGCCGTATCTTCATCCAGGTTGTCGGGGTCGATGACCGAACCGCCCCATAGCACGTTGTCCACGGCTATAAGTCCCCCCGGGCGCAACAGGCGCAGACTGCGTTCGAAATATTCCGGGTAATTCTCCTTGTCGGCATCGATAAAAGCGAAATCGTAACTGCCGTTTTCGCCCTTTTCCTGGAGCTCGTCGAGGGTTTCCAGTGCGGGCCGCAGGTGCAGTTCGAAACGTTCCTCGATACCGCTGCGCCGCCAGTAGCGGCGGGCGATATCCGTCCATTCCCGGGAAACATCGCAACAGACTACCCGGCCGTCGGCGGGCAGCGCCAGCCCCACAGCCAGGGCGCTGTAGCCCGTATAGGTGCCGACTTCCAGGGTCTTTCTGGCGCCCATCAGTTTTACCAGCAGCGCCATGAACTGGCCCTGGTCGGGGGCAATCTGCATTCTTGCGCTGGGCAGGGCCGCGGTTTCCTGGCGCAACTCCCTGAGCAGATCCGGCTCCCGGTCGGTGACGGCGAGCAGGTATTCGTAGAGCGCACTGTCGAGATTGAGGGTTTCTCTGGACATCGAGGTTTCCCCTGTTGAAATTGCCTTCCCTCAGTATAGGGTTTCCTGTCTTTCAGTATAGAAACTCGGTTCCCTTTGTCAGCAGATTATCGGTCGCCGGGTCCCGATCCAGGGGCAGTCCCGGAAAAACCCTGGAAATTGCTATGATGTTCTTTCCTTCACACTCCGCTATACCGGACACGCCATGGCGTCTATGCGTATACACTCTATTCCGGGACTGATCCTGCTGGCCTTCGGCCTGGCAATCATTCCCCTGGTGGCGGCCCTGGTGACGGCCACCTTCTACGTGGACCGGGTCACGGTTCAGGGCCAGCGCGCCATTGCCGAGGCGACCCGCAGTGCCAACGCCACGCAGAAACTGGCGGAAGCCGTTACCGCCATGGAACGCAGTGCCCGCCAGTACAACATTCTGGGCGAAAAAGACTTTTACCGGCTCTACCTGAGCTGGCGGGAGGATTATCGGACGTCCCTGGCTAACCTCATGGCTCTGGACTTGAACCGGGATCTGGCGGCGAGTCTGAGGGCGCTTTCCGACCAGGAACGGCAACTTCAGCGGGAACTTGAACAGACGCCGCCGGAGAGTCAGGCCATGAGCGATGTGCTGAGCCGTTTCGGCGATCTGGTCGCGCGCGCCCGGACTATCGAATCGCAGAGTGGTGGCCTGGTGCGGGAGGCCACGGGGCAGTTGCGGGATTCCGCCCGGCGGGCCAAGGATATTCTGGCCTGGCAGACAGTGGCGCTGGTGCCGCTCGTGCTGCTCGTGACCGGGATGTTAATCGTCACCGTGATCAGGCCCATGCGCCACCTGAACGGCGCGATCCGGCGCCTGGGTCGCGGCGATTTCGAGCAACCGGTAGTCGTGCGCGGGACCCGGGACCTCGAGGACCTTGGCCATAATCTCGACCGGATGCGCCGGTTGATACTGGAGCTCGAGGGCCAGAAAGTCACTTTCCTGCGCCATATGTCCCACGAGCTCAAGACTCCCCTGGCCAGTATCCGCGAGGGTTCGGAGCTTCTTGCCGAGGAACTGGTGGGCACACTCAATGGCGAACAACGGGAGATCGCCGGTTTGCTCAGGGAGAATTCATTGCGGCTTCAGTACCAGATAGAGGACCTGCTCCAGTTCAACCTGGCCCGGGATCGCCAGGAAACGCTACACCTGTCCCGGATCGATCTCCATGACAAGCTCGGCAGGGTTCTCGATGACCACCGGATCCGGATCAAAAGCAAATCCCTGCGGGTGACCGACGACCTGGAGCCGGTGACCATTGTCGGCGACGGCGAGAAGTTGCGCATGGTCTTCGACAACCTGATGTCCAACGCGGTGAAATTCTCGCCGCACGGGGCTCGGCTGACGATCCGTCTTCGTCGCGAGGGGGACCTGGCGCGCATCGAGGTGATCGATGAGGGGCCGGGTATTCCCGCCGACGAACGTGCTAAAGTATTCGAGGCCTTTTTCCAGGGAGCGAACCAGCGGACCGAGCACGTGGCCGGTACCGGGCTGGGACTTTCCATTGCCCGCGCCTATGTGGAATTGCACGACGGAAGGATTGCCATTGGCGATACCGAAACGGGTACCCGGGTTATCGTCGAACTGCCGATTGTTCAGGGAGAGAAAGAAGGGAGATAGTTCATGTTCCGCCGGCTTTTCCATTACTTTGCTTTTTTTGGCTGTTGCTTTCTGGCGACAGTTTTATCCGGTTGCCAGCACCTCCCGGGCGAGTTTCCTCCGTCGTCAGTACCGGCGAAGGAAAGTGAGGCTCCCGTCATGCCGCCGCAAACCCCATCGGGCCTGCCGGAGACACCCGATATCCGGGCGTTGGCGGCCTTTGTCCACTGGCTTTATCAACAACCGGTACGGAACTTGCAACCACTCCATGAACGAGCCGAATCGCAGGTGGCGGCGGAAGCGAGCTCCCTGAACAAGGTCAACCTGGCCCTGTTGCTGAGCGTTCGGGAAATGCCCTTTTACGACCATGAAAAGGCCCTGGCACTTTTTGCCAGTGTCGAGTCCGAAGCCGGCGCCGGCGATGACCTGAAAACCTTTGCGCAACTCGAGAAAACACACCTGCTCGACAGGCTCGCCCTCGATCGCCACTGGCGGCTAGAGGTGGCTGAAGAGCGGCAGCGGCGCCTGGTCACGGAAAAGAAACTCGAGGAACTGAAATCAATCGATCTGGATCGACGCCAGCAATGACGGGATAGGTGACCACATGGATAGAACCCATGCCAAGGTACTGGTGGTCGACGACGACCCCAGCCTCTGCAAGCTCTTGTCCATGCGGCTCAAGACTGCGGGCTATGCGGTGGAAACCGCTGCCAGCGGGGAAGAGGCCCTGGGCAAGCTGGCCAGGGTACACCCCCATGCGGTAATCACGGATCTGCGCATGGGCGGCATGGACGGTATGTCCCTCTTCGAGAGTATCAACCACCGCAACCCGGCATTGCCGGTCATCATTCTTACCGCCCACGGCACCATTCCGGACGCCGTCGATGCCACCAATCGCGGCGTCTTTGGCTATTTCACCAAACCTTTCGACAGCAAGGAGTTGTTGCTTCACCTGGAAAAGGCCATCGGCGTTGCCAACCCCCAGGGGGCCGAGGAAAACGGCAAGGCCGACTGGTGCGAAGAGATCGTCAGTTGCAGCCGGATCATGGATGATGTCCTGGAGCACGCCTGGCGGGCGGCGGCATCCGGCACCAGCATCCTTATCCAGAGCGAAAGCGGCACCGGCAAGGAGCTACTGGCCCGGGCCATACACAAGGCCAGCGACAGGCACGCCGGCGCTTTCGTGGCGGTCAATTGCAGTGCCATCCCGGAACAGCTACTGGAATCCGAGTTGTTCGGGCACGTCAAGGGAGCCTTTACCGGCGCCTCGGAAAATCGCCGGGGCCTGTTTGAAGAGGCAGATGGTGGGACCCTCTTTCTGGACGAGATCGGCGATATGCCCCTGACTTTCCAGGGGAAACTCCTGCGAGTCCTTCAGGAGCGGGAGGTCAGGCCGGTGGGCGCCAACCGCACTATTCCCGTGGACACCCGCATTATTTCCGCCACCCACCGCAACCTGGAGGAATACGTAGCCGACGGGCAGTTCCGCGAGGATCTCTTCTACCGCCTCAATGTCATCATGCTGGAACTGCCGCCCCTGCGCGAGCGCCGGGAGGATATTCCCCTGCTTGCCAACCGCTTCCTGCGCGGACTGGCGGAGGGGGCCGGCGTGCCCCGAAAACACTTTTCCCCCGAAGCCCTGGAGATACTGGTCGCCGCGCCCTGGCCGGGCAATATCCGCCAGTTGAGTAATGTGGTGGAGCAAACCTTCATACTGTCCTCGAGCCGCATGATTTCCGCGGCCCAGGTGACCAAGGCGCTGCGCCAGGAGCCCGAGGAATTACTCACCTTCAGCGATGCCCGGGATCGCTTCGAGCGGGATTACCTGGTTAAGCTTTTGCAGATCACCGAGGGCAACGTTACCCAGGCGGCCCGGATCGCCGGCCGCAACCGCACGGAATTTTACAAACTTCTCAACAAGCACTACCTGAACCCGGGTCTATTCCGGGGTTGATCCTTTCCCAGTAAGGGGCTTCTGCCCGCCAGGAATGGCGACTGTTGCCTATCGGCGACGGGGGTGATCCCGCCATCCGAGCCATATCTTCAAAAATTGTCCGTTTAGGCGTTGCCTATAGGCGACAGAAGCCGTCTCGCAGGTCCCGCTTATCCATGCCTATCTGCAATCCGGCCAGCCATCTTATTGATTCTGGGGTTTATTTTTTTGATTGGCACGGAAGTTGACTGCCAGGAATGTAAAAGTCGCATTGTCGGCCGTCGGGCCGGCGATTCGCGGAAGGGAAGGAGGTCTGGCGATGAAAATGATGACGATACAGGCAAACAGGCGACTGGGGGTCTCCGGACTCCGGGCCGGGATAGCGGCTTGCGGGCTGGTTGTCGCACTCGCCGCTACCGCTGAAACGCCGAACGAGGATCAGGGCAAGACCTTCCGCGATGGCTGGCGTGAAGGCAGGCTGGAAGCCGCTTATCTGCTCAGTCCCCATTTGAACAATTTCCGGCTGGACGCCGATGTCCGGGGTAACCAGGTGGTGCTCAGGGGCCAGGTGAGCGAAGGCATCGATGCGGAACTGGCGGAGGCTATCGCCCAGGGTATGGACGGCATCGAGACGGTGGACAACCGGATAAAAGTGGTAGCGGGCGAATGGTCCCGGGATGAACCGGGCGGCGGGGAAACGAAGGCGGCCGGCGAACGGACTTTCGGTCAGGTTGTCCGGGATGCCACGGTCACGGCCCGGATCAAATCCGGCTATTTTATCAATGACCATCTGAAGGGTATGGACCTGAATGTGGATACGCGCAACGGACGGGTCACACTCATGGGAAAAGTGACGTCCGAGGCGCAAAAGGAACTGGCCAGGCGGCTGGCCGCCAATACGGAAAACGTCGTGGAGGTGGTCAACGAGATTGAAGTTGTGGAGGACGATGGACCTCAGGAGGACGCTCCTTCACTGCCGGGGGCGGGGTAGAACCGGCCGGCGAAATTGACATCAACAAAGAAGGAGAGACTACATGATGACCGCACACGCAAAACAATTTCTTGTCTATTGCCTTGTGTTCGCATTTATTGGTGGAGGCGTTCAGCTTCGCGCCAATGCCGCCCTGATCGAGACTCAGCAGGTGGCTGGGGACGTGGTCAGCGAGCAAAAACGCGATGAACTCAAGACCCTGGTGTCCCGGACCGATGTCAAGAGACAGCTGGTTGCCATGGGCGTGGACCCGGCGCGGGCTGTCGACCGGGTGGACAGCCTGTCGGATCGGGAGGTAGACAACCTCTATGGCCAGGTCGGGGAGTTACCTGCCGGTGGTGATGCCCTGGGTACCATAGCCATTGTCCTGGTGATCCTGATTTTGCTGGACCTGACCGGCATTACCGATATTTTCCCCCGGGTCTGATTAGAGGAACCGGAACGATTTCCAGCCCCGACCCCAGGAGGCTTTGCACGCGGCTTGCCCGCGTGCTTTTTTTTTATCAAAGAGGGAGGTCCGCCATGAATTATCGTTTAGAAATCCTTCGGCCATTGTTCATCGTCGCCCTGCTTACTCTGCATGCCGGTTTGTCCCAGGCCGGTGACGACACTATCGATGCGCCCCTGGGCGGGGCATTGGGGGGAGCCCTGGGCGCAGCGATAGGCAATGAGGTGGGAGGTCGCGAAGGCGCCATTATCGGCGGGGCTGCCGGGGGAGCCCTGGGTGCCGCGGCGGTTACGGACGATGGCCGCGACCGGGAGCGGCGCGGCCACCGCCGTTTCCGGAAAGCCGGACGCAATGATAAAAGCTGTCCGCCGGGCCTGGCCATGCAAAACCGCTGTCACTGGCATTAATCGCCGGGGCAACGGCACTAACCGGGCCGATAGCCGACCCGACTCCCGTTGCAGCCGGCGCGAAAACGTTGGATAGGTGCGGACAAGGCAGTGCGGGCCCGGGTCAGGCCCGCCCTGCTATGATGCTTGTTGGTCCGGCCCCGGCCAGGGGCCGCCCGCCGGGGATCGCTACTGATCATCGCTCCCGGTTCAGCGGACCCGCAAATCGTTGCCGACAATCTCCACTTCCGTGCCCACGCTGATTCCCCGGGGGCTCGCGACATTGACGGTTTCGCGGCCGCCATTGTCCAGATTGACCGCAACCTCGTAGTAAGTCCGGGCGTTTTTCCGCTCCTCGATCTCCTTGCCGGCCACGGCCCCGCCGATGGCGCCGACGGCGGTGGCGGCGTCGCGGCCGGAGCCGCCGCCCACCTGATTGCCAAGCAGGCCGCCCACCACGGCGCCGATAACGGCGCCGGCTCCGGAACTTTCTCCCTCAACGGTCACCGGCGTGATGGCCGCCACCGTGCCGCAATTGGGGCAGCTCTGGGCAGCCTGGGGCTGGGAAGTCGTCGCCGTTTCCTCCGATGCCGTCGGATTGCTGTCGGGATTGCAGGCGGTCAGTAGCAGGGAAACCAGGACGATAAAACTGGCATAAATAGACTGTCTCATTGTCAGCTCTCCTGTCTATTATCGGGATGGTTTTCGATGCCCCCGAGTATAGTCGATATGGCCGGACCCGGGTCCGGCAAGGGGCCAGGCAAAACCCCGGCGCTGGTGCCAAGCCCCAAAAATTCCAGTAAGATCGCCTTCTTGTCGGACCAGGGCCCGGATTAGCCGGGCTTGTCCAGCGGTCCGCGTTCAAGCAGGAGAAGGATCGATCGATGAAAACCTTTGAAACCCTGAAAGACGTCCTGGAAAATGCCATCGAGGTCCATACCCGGGCGGCCGAACTCTACGGCGACCTGGCCCGGCGCCAGGTCGACGGGCGGGGTCAGTTGCTTCTGGAAAGCATGATCGACCACGACCGACACATGGCGAGGATGCTCAGGGCCTTCACGGAGCGCGCCGGGGCCGGTGCGCTGGGCACTTACCTCCAATATACGCTGGAAGAGCCACCGGAGGCGTTTCTCGGGAACCTGGCCCCCGGCAGGGATCAATTGACGGTGGACGATCTCAGCGCTCTGGGGCAGGCGGTCCATCATTATCTGGTGGATCTTGTCGAGGAAGCCCGGCGGGAGACGGCCTCGGCCGAAGCCCGCGAACTGTTGGGGGATATCCTGCAACTGGAAACCGCCGAGCGACAAAACTTCACCCGCGCCACCATCGCCATCCTGGAAATGTAGTCACCGTGATCAATTCGAGCGTCTGGTCCGGTAACCCTGGCCGTCAAACCGGTCAAAGAAACGACCAAGGGCCGGGTGTTCAATCTGTTCGCCGGTGGTATCTTCCGCCAGATGTCGCTCGGCCACATAGGTGACATGGTCGCGACCGTCCACCAGGACGGTATACCAGGGCGCATTCCGGGGCGGGCGGCTCCTGGCCATGATCTCGTACCATTCATCGGTGCCGGAGAATACCGGATCCACATCCGCCACCACGCCCCGATAGCCGAATTTTTTGTGCTGGACGATCTGGCCGATTGAAAATCTGCAGGTCTGCACGTGCTTGCCTTCCAGTGTTCGGGTTTTATCAGAAAAAAGTTCCTGAAAAGGCAGTATAGACGGCGGAGTGCCGGGTTATGAAGCCAGCGACGACCTCCACTGCCGCTGCAGAGATCGGTCAGGGCGTCTACACTTGAGACTGTCAACTTAATCGGACTGAGGAGTGTTATGACCACCGAGCGACTGCGAGACCACAAGAGCAACCGCAACAAAAACCCGGAAAAGGGCTTTGTCGCTATCCTGGGATGGAGTCTCAATGCCATGGATGCCATTGATCGTTTTGACCGTCCCTATGTCATTGTCGCGCCCTATTGGGCGGAGGACTTTGCCCGGGAAAACGATATTCCCTTTATCCCCTGGAATTTCGAGCGGTTGAACGACCGGTCCATGGAAATCGCCCAGACCCTGAAAGACGAAGGTGTCAACGTGGCGATTCCCCTGTACGAGGAGACCGTGGAATGGGCCGGTGCCATCAATTCCGTGTTGCTGGATCAGCCCAGGCTTTACGGCCAGGCATTGCTGTTCCGGGACAAGGCCCTGATGAAGCGCCGGGCTCAACTCGGCGGTATCAGGGTGGGTATCTTCGAGGAAGCCCATGATCGGGACGACGTCATCCGCTTCCTCAAGCGGGTCAACCAGACGCTCCTCAAACTGGAGGGGGATCCCAACGACCCCATCCACATGAAGGCCTTCGACAAGGCCGGGTGCCTGGGCCACAGGGTGATTCGTACGCCGGAGGACGTGGCCAACATTCCCGACCAGGAATTTCCCGCCCTGTTGGAAAGTCACCTGGACGGCTGGGAGTTCGCCGTCGAGGCCTGGATTCACAATGGCAAGATCCGCTTCCTCAACATCTCCGAGTACGTGACCCTGGGCTACTCGGTGTTCGTGCCCGCCACGCCCGAGCTTGAGAGCTGGCGCGAGGCTATCACCAAACAGATCGAGAAGCTGATAAAAACCTTCGATATCGACTTCGGCTTTATCCATCCCGAATACTTCGTCACCAGCGACGGTGAAATGTACTTCGGCGAGGTGGCCTACCGTCCCCCCGGGTTCAATGCCTTCGAGCTGATGGAGCGGGCCTATGGCTTTAACGCCTATCAGGGCATGGTACTGGCCTTCGACCCGAAAACCACGGAGGAGGAAATCGAGGCGTTCTTCCCGGTTCCGGTGGAAGGTGCGAAAGGCTATGCCGGTTGTTTCGGCGTTTACCCCCGCCGCCGGGTTATCAGCGAGCTGAGAATTCCCGAGGAGACCGAGCAGCACCCGTACTTCGACTTCCACGAGCTGCAGGAGCCTGTGGAACATAAAGTGACCAAGCGCACGGCCTTTGGCACCCACTGGGGGCTGGTCTATTTCTTTGGCGATGATCCCCATAAAATGAGAGACTTGCTAAAACACCAGGAAGAACTCGATTTTTATGTGTGATTCGCACGCAGTGACGACTTGCAGCCGGAGTACTGATTTTCGGTGCCCGGCATGGTAGAGCCGAGGCCGGCTGTGCAGGAAACCGATTTCAATCAACGGCTCGTCCAGCAGCTTGACGACGGGGTTAGCAAACTCAAAGAGACCCGGCCCTTCGCCAAGGGCAAGATGACCGGCCGGGTCCTGGACCCGGCGCGGCGCTTGCTGTTGTCCCCGGCTACCGTGCCCATGGTCTATGACCGTATCGGTGATCTGGAGCGTAGCGGTATCTTTACCGGATCCGACTGGTCGACGCCGGAGATCCTCCAGCCTCTGCTGGCCGCCAATCACCTGCGCCACGGTGATCGCCAGACGGTGGTCATGGAGTCGTTGAGCCTGCTCCGTTTCCTGGCGGTGGCCAACGGCGACTATTACCACGCCGGCCTCACCGCCGAGCATGCCCGGCATTTTGTCGCCCAGGTACTGGCCCTCAACCTGAATATTCTCTTCGATGCCGTCGGTGGCGAGGCGGAACGGGGACGGGATCCCCAGCTGACCGAACTGGTCAACACGGTCTACCACTATCTTGTCGACCATATCGGTTTCGAGAATATCCTCGACCAGGTTATCGAAGAGGTGTGGCGCACCCTTTCCCAGCGCCCCATCCAGGTGGATGCCGCCAAGACCATGATCACCCAGATTGCCCTGTGCATGGCCAACCCGGAAATTTCCGGCGGCGGGCGCGGCGGCGACCGGCTGGTCAGCGCCCTGTTCGGGCCCACCCAGGGTTGCCGGGAAGATCCGGGCCTCGACGTCTATGCCGAGCGGCTGGCAGTGCTGGATGAGGCGGCCCTGCAGCAGGAGGCTATGGGCTTCGCCCGGGCCATGCACGACACCGGCCTGGTGTCGGCCTACCACGCGGTTTTCCTGCGCCGTGTCATCGAAAGTCGCAGCGATCTGGTGGCCGCGGCCCTGGGCCTTAGCAGTACCGGCCGGGAGGTCATGTACTGCTACCAGTCGCTGATTCAGTCGCTGATCGAAAACGCGGTTTTTGCCGAGACGGCCCAGGCCATTTACGGACTGGCGATGCTTCTGGAGCGGGGCATACTCTACCAGCCGCCGGTGGCCCCGGCACTGTGGCGCCAGATCGCCCTGCCCCTGTCGCCGGCCACCGAAGCCGCCCTTGCCCAGACGTTTGGGACGGCGCAACCGGCCAGCGTGTTCCTGCTCGCCGGGGTCATCAATACCCTGGGCCAGCCCCTGGGTGTGGGTCAGGGCAACAATCCCACCTGCCAGTCGGCGCGGGCCCTGTCCATGTGGTCCTACAGCGACCCCGACTACCTGCTGCAGATGGTGGCCTGGGCGGCACGGGACGACGAGATCGTCATGCACTTCGAGGGGCAGCCGGTATCCTCAAAGACGGCGGGCGCCGGGCTCGCCGCCTTCGGCCTTTTCGATGTGGATCCCCTGTCGCTGGTGCTGGTGCCCCACCTGGATCGCATCTACATGGAAATGGGCCGCCTGTGCGCCGATCGCGGGGAGGACCCCCACCGCTGGATCAACCCCGAATTCCACGGCTGGTGGGTGGGCCGGGGTTTCCGCATCGCCGTGGATGTGGCCACTGGCGCCCTCACGGATTACGAGGACTTTCTGCGCTATTTCTACGCCGGTTATCATCCCTATTACAATGGTAACCAGCCCCTGATCCATCCCCAGCCCGCGGGCATTGCCGTAACCGATTCCGCGGCCCGTTTTGTGGGCTGGCACGCCATTACCATCCTGCGCCTGGCGCTGGATCAGGACGGTGTCATGCGGGTTTATTTTTTCAATCCCAACAATGACAGCGGTCAGGACTGGGGCGATGACGTGGTGGTTTCCACCGAGGGGCACGGCGAACGCTACGGCGAGGCTTCGCTGCCCACTGCGCAATTTGCCTCCCGGCTTTACCTGTTCCACTACGACCCTCTGGAACCGGGCCATCCGGCGACCGTGCCCGACGAGGAGGTGGCGGCCGCCGCGGCCATGGCCCGCAATACCTGGGCAGAGAACCGTTAGGGACATCGGCAGGGCGTTTCCCCGCCCTCAGCCATTGAACATCCCGGCGACACGCTCAAGGTCTTCGGCCCGGCGCTGGGCGGCTTTGCGGCCTTCGGCAATGGACTCGTCGGCCCGGTCGAAATCCATCAGGCCGATATGGCTGACCCGGGGCGTGATATGGACATCCGGGGGCTCGCCGGCCATGCGTGAGCGGGTGATGCGGTCCTGCATAATGTCGATCGCGCCGACAATCACATCGAACAGCCCCGGGTCGGGATTATCGTCGCTCTTCAGGGAGGAAATGTAGGAATCCAGGTGGCCGCCGAGTCCGTTCTTGAGCCTGGCGAACCACGCGGAGACGGAGGAAGGGTCGACGGGCGCAGTTTGATCGGAAGACGCTGCCGGTGCCTGACCGGTTTCACTGGCCCGTTGTTCGCTGGCCTGTTCGGGATGGACCCAGAAGTGCTGGCCGACGAGGTCGCCATTGAGGTTTACGGCGATGACGATATCCGCCCCCATGGCCCGCGCCAGCGATACCGGCACGGGGTTCACCAGCCCGCCGTCCAGCAGGTAGTCCCGCTCGACTCGCGTGGGGGCGAAAAGCCCAGGCATGGAAATGGAAGCCCGGGTAGCCTCGAGCAGCGGGCCCTCCCGCAACCATATTTCCCGCCCGGAGCCCAGTTCGGTGGCGACGCAGCCGAAGGATATGTCCAGATCCCCGATAGGCGGGTTGCCGATTTTTTTCTCGATGGCCTTCATCAGGATATCGCCCTTGAGCAGGCCGCCGCCGCTCATTCTGGCGTCCAGCAGGCGAATAATGTCGAAACGCCCCAGGCCGCTGATCCACGACTCGAATTCGTCGAGCCGGCCCGATGCCAGGGCCGCGGCGATAACCGCGCCCACCGACGAGCCGGTGACAATAGTCGGTCGTATGCCCTGGGCCTCGAGTTCCCGGATTACGCCAATATGCGCCCACCCCCGGGCCGCGCCGCTGCCCAGAGCCAGGCCGATGGTGCGTTTGCGTTCGGTCATGGCCGGATTATAGGGCAATTCAAGGCCCGGATACCGGGCAGGCGATCAGAAACAACGCAGAGGACCGGTTTATCATTCCGCGTCGATAACGTCACTGGCCCAGCTCAGGGCGGCCATGACGGCGGGGAAACCAATGGTGCTGGTGAGCAGGATCAGGGCATGGCGAATGGCGGCCGGTTCCACTCCCGCTTCCAGGGCACGTTTGACGTTGCTGTGTACGGCTCCCTCCGAGCGTGAGGCCGCGGCGGCCGCCAGTTGCACGAGTTGGGACGTGGTTTCCTCCAGGGGGCCTGCGTCGCGCAGGGTGACACCGAGGTTTTCCACGGCCCCGATAAAATCCGGGTGGGTCTTTTTCATTGAAGCGTAAAATGCTGGCTTGGAGCGACTCATGGCGGTTGGCTCTCCCTCGATCACATTGGCGACAGTTCCGGCCGGTTCCGGAGACTGGCAATTAAGTCTAGTGTAAAGCTGCGGCTCTGCCATCTGGCTCGCCGCCCGCGCTATCGAGGGGCTGTTGTTTTCTTGAATTCGGGTGATGCCGGTCCATACTTAGGTCACATATCGGACAGGAGAAACCGCTGGTGCCGCGTAAGGAAATCGGCCTTGAAAGCACTATCGATTACCTGAGCATCCTCGATACCAAGGGCAAGCCGGACAAGGACCTGGAGCCCAGGATCGGCAAGGAGTTACTGCTCGACATGCACCGTGCCATGGTGCGCGCCCGCCGCTTCGACGAACACCAGTTGCGCTGGCAGCGGCAGGGACGTCTGGGCACGTTCGCGCCCGTTATCGGCCAGGAGGCCAGCCAGATCGGTACCGTGGCGGTCCTCGACGACCAGGACTGGATGGTGCCCGCCTACCGCCAGAGCGCCGCCGCCCTGTGGCGGGGCACCCCGCTCGCCGGGTTGTTGCTTTACAACGCCGGTTACAACGAGGGCGGGGAGATACCCGAAGGCCAGAATGACCTGCCCATCGCCATTCCCGTGGCATCCCAGATACCCCACGCGGTGGGTATCGGTTACGCGCTCAAGCAGGAAGGCAGCGGGCACCTGGCGATGACCTATTTCGGCGACGGCGCAACCTCAGAGGGCGACTTTCACGAAGCCATGAACTTCGCCGGCGTTTTTAATACACCGACTATTTTCGTTTGTGAAAACAACCAGTACGCGATCTCCGTACCCCGGGAAAAGCAGACGCGCGCCGGCACCCTGGCCCAGAAGGCTATTGCCTACGGCATACCGGGCATCCAGGTGGACGGCAACGATATCCTGGCGGTTTACAGCGCCGCCTCGGAAGCTGCCGAACGGGCCCGCAAGGGCGATGGCCCGACCCTGATCGAGTGCGTCACCTACCGTATGGCCGTGCACACCACCGCTGACGATCCCGGGAAATACCGGACCCAAAAAGAAGAAGAACAGTGGCAGAAAAAAGATCCTATTGAGCGTTTCCGGAAGTACCTGACGGCCCGCAAGCTGCTTAACAAGAAAAAAATCGAAAGCCTCGAGGAAGAATTGGAAAAAGAGGTCAAGTCAGCGTGGGATGAGGCCGAGCAACGCATGGCGGAGCTGGACCGGCATCCGGAAGTCATGTTCGATCACCTTTACGGGGAAATGCCCGCATACCTGGGCACACAGAGAAAAGCAATGACAGACGAGGACGACGACGCCAATGGCTGAGTTAACCATGGTGGAAGCCATCAACCTGGCTCTCCGGCAGGAAATGGAAAAGGATGAAAGCGTCCACGTCATGGGCTGCGATGTGGGTGTCAATGGCGGTGTCTTCCGCGTCACCGATGGCCTTTGCGACCGGTTCGGGGAGGACCGGGTCATGGACACGCCCCTGGCCGAATCCGCCATCGTGGGCATGGCCACGGGCATGGCTGTCAAGGGCCTCAAGCCGGTGTGCGAAATGCAGTTTTCCGGTTTCAGTTACTTTGCCTTCCATCAGCTGGAATCCCAGGCGGCGCGGATGCGCTGGCGTACCCGGGGACGGTATCAGGTGCCCATGGTGGTGCGCATGCCCTACGGTGGCGGAGTCCGGGCCCTGGAGCACCATTCCGAAAGCCGTGAGGTCTACTACGCCCACACCCCCGGCCTGAAGATGGTGATTCCCTCGGGGCCGCGCAATGCCCGGGCGCTTCTGGTCAGCGCCATTCGCGACCCGGATCCGGTGGTGTTCTTCGAGGGCAAGCTCATTTACCGGTCCTTCCGGGAGGAAGTGCCGGAAAAGGAAGAAACCCTGCCTATCGGCGAATCCCGGATCGCTCGGGACGGTGACGACCTTACCGTGGTCACCTACGGCGCCATGACCCAACGGGTGCTGGAGGCCGCCGACGTTCTGTCCGGGGAAGATGGCGTCGAGGTGGAGGTCATCGACCTGCTGACACTCTCGCCCCTTGACGACGCCCCGGTGGCCGAGTCGGTGCGCAAGACCGGCCGGTTGGTCATCGTTCACGAAGCCCACCGCAGCTTCGGTCCCGGTGCCGAGCTTATCGCACGCATCAACGAGAAAGCCTTTTACTACCTGGAGGCCCCCGTGCAGCGGGTCACCGGCTACGACACCATCGTGCCCTACTTTGCCAGGGAGCAGGCCTACCTGCCCAGCGTCGAGCGTATCGTTGCGGGGGCGAGAACGGCATTGGAATTTTAGAGAGGGGCATATGGCCAAAGAATTCAGGTTGCAGGACCCCGGCGAGGGTATTCACGAAGCGGAAGTGAGAGAAGTCCACGTAGCCGCCGGTGACCCGGTATCGAACGGCACCGTGCTGATGAGCATCGAAACCGACAAGGCGGTCAACGACGTGGAAGCGCCTTTCTCGGGTACCGTCGAGGATGTCCGGGTCGGGGAGGGCGACCAGATCCGGGTCGGCGATGTGCTGCTCACCTACAACACGGGCGAAGATGCCGCCAAGGATGAAAGTGCCGGCAGCGACCAGGATGTCGACAGCGACAGTGAGGCCCGGGAGGAGGAAAGCGAAACGGATACCGACGAAAAGAAAGAGAAAAACAAAGGCAAAAGCACTAAAAAAAGGGAAAAAACAGGCGGGCGCAAAGGGAAAGAAAAAGCGGCCCGGGAAAAAACAGAAGAAGACCGGGAAAAGGAGGACGAGGAACACAGAGCGGATAAGGAGCCGGAATCGGAAGAAGAGACCGGGGGCCAGGACCTGGAGGAAGATAAAGAAAAGCGCCGGGAAAAGGTGTCCGGCAAGCGGAAAAGCAAAGATAAAGGCGACAAAAAACAAAAGCAAAAAAAGGAAAAGGCCGAACCTGAGGAATCCGCGCCCCGGGGGCCTGTCCCCGCGGCGCCCGCTACCCGGCGCCTGGCCCGCGAGCTCGATGTCGACCTGTACCGGGTGCAAGCCAGCGGCCCGGAGGGCCGGGTCACGGCGGAGGACGTCCGAGCCCATGCCGAGGGCGGTGACGGCGGGTCCCGGGAGCGGCGCAAAAGCACCGGGCGGGAGGTGCCGGAATTACCGGATTTCAGTCGCTGGGGGCCCGTCGAGCGCAAGCCTTTCCGGTCCGTGCGCAAGGCCACGGCCCGGCAGATGAGTCTGTCCTGGTCGCAGATTCCCCACGTCATGCATCGGGAAATGGCCGATATTACCGAGCTCGAGCAGTTTCGAAAGGAGCAGCGCGCTACCGTGGAAGAACAGGGCGGCAAGCTGACCCTGACGGTGTTGATCATGAAGGCGCTGATCGCCGCCCTTAAGAAGTTTCCCGATTTCAACGCCAGCCTCGACGAGGAAAATGGCGAGATTGTGGTCAAGGAATATCACCATATCGGTGTCGCGGTATCCACGGAACAGGGGCTGCTGGTGCCCGTGATCCGGGATGCGGACAGCAAGAGTGTCGCCGAACTCGCCGTGGAGCTCACCGGGCTCGCCGAGCGTACCCGGCAGGGCGACATCAAGCGGGAGGAAATGCAGGGCGGCACTTTTACCCTGACCAACCCCGGGCCCATTGGCGGCGACAGTTTCACGCCCATCATTAACTATCCGGAGGCCGCCATCCTGGGGGTGGGCAGTGCGAGGCTTGAGCCCGTCGTTCGCGGCGACCTCGATAACTTCGAGATGGTCCCCCGGTTGCGGGTACCCCTGTGCCTGGTCTACGACCACCGTCTCAACGATGGCGCCAGTGCCGCCCGATTCCTGCGCACGATTGTCGAAACCCTGCAGGATCCCGATTCCTTCCTGCTGGCGGTCTAGGGTAAGAGATGACGCACAAGCGCACAGAAACCGATGTGGCCGTTATCGGCGGCGGGCCGGGCGGTTACGCCGCGGCTTTCCGTGCCGCCGCCCTGGGGCTGGATGTGGCCCTGGTGAGCGACGAGGAAACCCTCGGCGGTGCCTGCCTGAAACGGGGCTGCATTCCCTCCAAGGCCCTGCTGTCGCTAAGTGATCTGATAGAGGAAACGGACCATGCGGCGGACAGGGGACTGCACTTCCGGGCACCCCGCATCGATCTGGCGGGGATCCGCGAATGGAAGAGCGGCCTCGTCGATACCCTGACCGGCGGCCTGGACAAGCTTGCCGGGAAAAAGGGCGTCGAGGTGTTCAACGGTCGGGCCCGCTTTAGCGACGGGAATACCCTGTCCGTGGAGGGCGGGGATACCGCCACCATCGCGTTCCGCCACGCGGTGATCGCCACGGGTTCCCGGCCAAATCCGCTTCCCGGCCTCGAGTTCCGGGAAGGGGGTCGCATTATGGATTCCGCCGGCGCCCTGGAACTGGCCGATATTCCCGACAAATTGCTGGTTGTGGGCGGCGGCTACGTGGGCCTCGAACTGGGCACGGTCTATGCCGCGCTGGGCTCGCGGGTGACCCTGGCCGAAGCCACCGACCGGCTTATGGGCAATGCCGACCGGGATCTGGTGGAGCCGCTGGAAAAGCGATTGCAGAACATCTTCCAGGCGATTCACTACAACACCGAGGTCACCGAAGCCAGGGAAACCCGCAAGAAGGTGAGAGTGGTTCTCGAGGGCCGCAAAAAGGCCCGCCGGGAATTCGACCGGGTGCTGGTGGCGGTGAGTCGTTCCCCCAACAGCGAGGACCTGGGACTCGACGATGCGGGGGTGGAAACCGACGATGACGGGTTTATCCGCGTTGACCACAGGCGGCGCACCAGCACCGATCATATCTATGCGATTGGCGACGTGGCCGGGGGTATGTTGCTGGCTCACGAGGCCATGTTCGAGGGCAAGGTGGCCGCCGAGGTGATTGCGGGGCAACCCGCCGCTTACGACGTCCGGGCCGTGCCGGCCGTGGTCTACACCCATCCCCAGGTGGCCTGGTGCGGTCTTACGGAGAAGGAGGCCGAATCAGCGGGCCGGGAAGTCGAGGTTGTCCGCTTTCCCTGGCGGGCCTCCGGCCGGGCCCTGACCATGGGTGCCGGCGACGGCTTCACAAAGCTGATTCTGGACACCCGGGATGGCCGGGTCCTGGGTGTGGGGATGGTGGGCGCCGGCGCCGAAGGCCTGATCGCCGAGGGCGTCCATGCCCTGGAGATGGGAGCCACGGCCCGGGATTTGGCCCTGACCATGCATCCCCACCCGACCCTGTCTGAAACCCTGGGCGAGGCGGCGGAGCTTTTCCTGGGCGCTGCCACTCATCTTTAGAGGTGCCCTTTAATTATTACCGGGGAAACCACGGAGTTTATGCGCCAGGTCAAGGATGCGAGTTGGTCATGGCGCGGTCCCTGTTCTATAGTTCTAAAGAAATCTGCTTTTATTCACGGCTAGAATGAACCTCAAGGAGGGCGCAATGGCCAACGAAGATGTCAACAAGGAAATCGAGCAGCTCAAGAAAGACCTGAGCGGTCTGCAAAACGATATTCGCAACCTTACCGGCACTTTGAAATCCGCCGGTATCGAGCAGGGCAAGGCCACCTACGAGCGGGCCCGGCAACAGGGCGAGCAATGGCGCCAAAAAGGCGAGGACGCTATCGGCTCGGTGGGCCAGGCCATCGACGAAAAGCCGGTTACCAGTGTGCTCACCGCCTTCGGCACCGGGTTCGTTATCGGCCTGCTGCTCAACCAGAAGCGGCAATAACCCCTTTCAGCGTCGGATGGAAACCCGTCGATAAGAAACCGTCCGGGAGGGCCGTTTGAAAAAAACCGTGATTCAACTGCTGGTTGCCTGCTACCTGTTCTTTTTTGTCACCCTGTTGGGCCTGACTGCCCTGGGGTTTCTGGTGGCCGGGCTTTATTTATTGCTGGCGGCCCACCTGGTCACCTGGGCGGCGGCATTGCTGGCCGGCGTTATCGTGCTGGCCGTCGCTACCCTGTTGATGCTGATGGCCTGGCTGGTTACCCGGCGCGGCAGCGATGATAGCCCCGGTGAGGCGCCAGCGGCGTCCGCCGGGGAAGGCGGCGACACCGCCGCGCTGGTGATGGCCATGATGGAGAAGGCCGACTTCGATGCCCGCGACGCTTCCATTATCGCCCTGGTGGCGGGCACCGTACTGGGTGCCAGCCCGGAGTTGCGCCGGTCCCTGTTCGGCGGCCGCAGGGAAGGCAGGGACGATTGAGTTAAGGGCGATCCCTACCAGCGCCGCCGGAACTGAACGCTGCGCCGGCGCGCCCTGAGTTGCTCCTGACGGTCCTCGAAGCTCACCGAGGGCGTGTCGGCGGGAAGTTCCTGCCGCACCCTGTCAAAGGGTACCACCCGCAGGGCAGGCGGAGGGCCGGAACTGGCCTCGTTCCAGCGCAGCATGAGGAAGCCCCGCCCGCGACCGGCCGGGTCGAGCCAGTTGGGCACGCCCGGGTCCCGGATTGAAATTACCGCCCGGAACCTGCCGTCCCCGTCGAGCACCGCCTGGCCGCCGTTAAGGCTGCTCTGGTGGTTGAGCCAGCTGACGGAGTTCCACAGCCGGTCGGTAAGCTGGATGTTCCAGTAGCGTACGGTCTCCGGCAAATCTGTCTCCAGGATCAGGGCTTCATCCTCGCCGAGATCGAACAAACCCTGGTAGTAATACTGGCCGGCAACACCGCCACGGCCGGCCCAGTCGTCGTACTCGAGCTGGTTGTAGAGGCCCCTGTCGCGCTGGTTTTTCATGTGTTTCAGGGCAAAGCCGGCGTAGCGCAGGGGGTATTCCATCAGGCGTTCCAGTCGCCGGGCGGTGTCGACGGGTCCCGCGGGCCGGTGCTCCAGGGGTATATCCACACGCTCGATGGCAATACGCGGTTCGCGGCTGGCGCCCCAGTCGTAGGATGCCTGGCGAACGTTAATGGTGCGGGTTTCGGGACGAAGCTGCCGCCATTGACCGTTATAGCCCGACGGTCGTTCGGGGCTCAAGAGCACATCGAACTCGCCATCGGGTCCCAGTTCCAGGTCGTCCAGGTCCAGGGTGCCCATCGAGGGCCCCAGTTCGTCCATGACTCCCATGCCCCCGGCGATGAAATCAAACATCACGAACAGGCCGTCGCCCCGTTTCCCCGAGAGCCGGTAGGTCCCCTCGCCATTGACCCGGGTATAGCCGTAGATGAAATCCGGATTGACCCCCACGGTGTTGTGTACCGTGTTCACCGACGGCACGAAGTCGGGGTAGTCCGGGTCGCTGACCGCGCTGAAAAAGCCGGCGGTGAAGCTCTTGACCAGGAGTTCGTAAAAGTCCTGGAGCTGGGCCCGGTCGTCCGGGTCCTCCAGCAATTCCCGCAGGTCCTCGGACTGGCGGAGTTTTGCCAGGTAATCCGCCCAACCGGGCAGTTCCGTTAGATCCGTGTCGCTGTTGTGCGCCATGGTCACCCTCCTTTTCAGATATAGTCCCGGTAGGTTTCGATATAGTCGCCGTAGACATCCCGCACCTTGTCCTCGTCGAGGCCGAAGTCCTCCAGGGTGTACTTGTGCTTGCCGTGCTTGCCGGCGGGATTTTCTTCGAGCCAGCGGCGGACGCCGTCCTGGGCCGCCTGGGTGTAATCCATGCCAAAACGCTTGTAGATGCCGCCCACGGCCTTCACCGGGTCCGCCACCAGGTCCTTGTAGCGCATGTCGTAGATGGGCAGTTCGGGGTGTCTGGCCCGGTAATCCATCATCCGCTCCAGGCCGTCGTGCCAGAGATGCAGGAATTCGTGCCCCAGGGCCACCGGGTCCTGATAGTCGTAGGCGACGCTGCGAATCACCCGGATCAACTGGGAAATGGAGGCGATGACGGTTACCGGATCCCGGTGCGGCTGGACGAAAACCGCGTCCGGATATACCGACAGCAATTCGGGCATGGCGTACATGTGTTCCTGGATTTTCAGGACCCATTGCTTGCCCGGGTTTTTCCAGCTCAGGTGTTGCAGCCACATCTTGTGGACTTCGTAACGGAAGGTCAGGTCGGCCTGGAGGAACCACCGGTAGAAGCCCGGCACCCGGTTGATCATCACCGGGTTGGAACTGTGAAAGGAGGTGGTCATGAAGGAGCCGCACTCCTGGGGGATTTTGGCGCCGATGGGATGGCCTTTCTTGAGGTCATCAAGCTTGCCTCCGAACTCCCGCTCGATGTAGGCGTCGAATTCGGCGATACGCGGATCGGTGTCGAAGGTGGCCGCCTCGGGCGGCGGCGAGGGGTTCGCCACTTCCCACATCAGTGGCGTCCTCACATCCGGGTCGCCGTCGATAAGGGCGTGCAGAAAACTGGTGCCGCAACGCGGCAGGCCCAGGATAAACAACGGACGCCGGATGGGTACTTCGGCAATTTGCGGGTAACGTTCCCGGTCGTCGGCAATGGCCTTGAGGCGACGCAGATCGTCATGGATATTGGCCACTGCCCGCGCCCGGCCGTTGGCGTTGAGGCCGTCTTCCTCGGCCAGGGCTTCCAGTAACGGCTCCAGCCCCTTGCGGACATTTTCCCGCAGGTAATCCGACAGTGGGTACTGATCGAAAAGCGCTTCGACTGTGGGCAGCCACTCGGTATTCCGGCGTGCAGATTGTGTCATCAATTCCTTCCCCGTGGTTGATCCGTGCTTTGGGATTGCAATCTGCCGTCGCGGCCCGGGCAGAGCGAATGCCCCGGATCGGATGTCGTGGTTTTATAGCGTTAATGAATGCCGCGACAGGTGAGGATAATCATTCGGGCATGATGAATCCACTGTTATCGGTGCCCTGTTATAGGAGCGAGCCAGCGTCAGCCGCTATGCGTGCGCAGATGCGCGGCTGACTTTATCGACGTCGGCCGGCGGAAATCGCCTGATTCTGGTGCAGACCCGTCGCCCCACGCACCAATTGGCGATGGGCCTGGCCCGAGTCCCACGGCTGGTTTGCGGGCGATACCCCGGCAGTGTGCGGTACGGGCATGGTTGGGCCCGGATGGCATGACCTATGCAACCAATAAGAAGGAAGCGGTACAGGAAAAGCGGGAAAGAGATGCAAGCAAGGAACAGGCATTTGAGTGTAAAGGCCGCACAGATCGGATCGCAGTGGTCGTCCCGCTAATGCATGGCAAGGAGGTGCGGTATGGCAGTCCAGCAAGTGCCAAGGGAGAAATTGTTCGTTGTGGTGGACCCCGGAGACGAGGAACACCCGGCCCTGGAGCGGACGCGAATTACCGCCGGTCTTCGGCGGCCGGCGCCGGTGGTGAGTGTCTATATCGCCCGCGACGACAAGACCGGCAAGGTTGGTGCCGGCAACCTCACGCGGGACCAGCGCTGGTTTGACCGGGCAATCCGCGAGCCGCTCAACGATCTGCTGATCGAATACGAGATAGCGGTTTCCTGGGACAGCCAGTGGCCGGAGGAGCTCTTGCGGGTTGCGGCGGACTTCGGGTCGACCATGATTCTGCTTCCTGTCCACGACTACGGCCCCAGCCAGCGCCTGGTCTTGAACAATGCCAAATGGGAATTGCTCCAATACGCTCCCTGCCCGGTATTGCTGGTCAGGCCCCGGGCATCGGAAAAGCGCCGGACAATTCTGGCCGCCGTCAATTTCCAGGTCGACGGCCATCGGCAGTTGGCTCTCAACGACCGCATTCTCGGTCACGGCAAGCGGGTCGCCAACCGCTACACGGCTGATTTTCACGTGGTCAACGCCTACCGGGACAGCCTGCACTATCCGGACCGGGGCCGGCTGGCCAGGGAGAGCGGCTTGTCGGCCAGCCGGATCCACGTCCGTCACGGTTTTACCGATGAGGTGGTGGCGGAAGTGGCCCATGACATCGACGCCGATATGGTGGTGATAGGCACCCTCAATCAGCGCGGGGTCGTCGCCTCGCCCAGGCGGGGCAATACAGCCGCGCGGGTGATCGCCGCGCTCCGGGCGGACACCCTGGTGGTGAATTGACGGATGGACAGTACCGGACGCCGGGCCTATTCTGGGATACTTGAATCCACAGACGGGTACGGATGGCAAAAAATGCAGGGCACCCACCAGGGCGGCGGAACCCCGATTATCGATCCTGCCATCACGTTGGCGGATGCGCGCCGGCTGTGGCCCGGGACCATGATGGCCCATCTGGGTATCGAGCTCACCGGCGTTGGCAGCGATTTTGTGTGTGCCAGGATGCCAGTCGACGAGCGTACCCGCCAGCCCCTGGGGATGCTCCACGGCGGCGCGTCCATCGCCCTGGCGGAAACCGTGGGCAGTGTCGCCGCCAACCTGGTTCTCGCGGGTACGAACCGGTTTGCCCTGGGCCTGGAGGTTAACGGCAATCATATTCGCAGCGTGCGAGAGGGTTATGTGCATGCGCGGGCAACACCGGCCCATATCGGTGGCAAAACGCACATATGGCACATTGACATTAGTGACGATAGCGGGCGGCTCGTCTGTGTCTCAAGGCTGACCATGGCGGTGCTCGAGGACCGGCGGGATGGCGACGGCGCCTGACGGGGTGCCCGGGACAGGCCAAAGCCGGTCACCAAACTGTCGTGACAAAACAACAGGCGCCGGGCTATGCTGGCCACTGCGATGTGCCTTTTACCGAGAACGAGCGGCACAGATTGGGACTACCGGGAGAGAAACAACATGCTCTATCCACTCTATGAACTGAACCATATGGCGCTGACGCCTCTGCGCAAGATCGCCAGGTTCCAGAAGGAAATGCTCGATTCCGCCTACAATCCTCTTGCCGAAACGGCATTGCACAAGAGCCTGGTGGCGGCCTATGAGGTCTTCGAAAACGCCACTCGCCGCTACGACAAACCGGCATGGAACCTGCCCACCACCGATATCAACGGTATCGACGTACCCGTGGAAGACCGGGTCGTCTGGTCCAGGCCCTTTTGCAATCTCGTTCATTTCAAACGCGCGGATGGCCATCTTGACCTGATTCGCCAGGAAGGGCATGTGGATCCCCGGGTCCTGATCGTCGCACCGGTTTCCGGTCATTACGCCACCATCCTGCGGGGTACCGTCGAGGCGTTCCTGCCTGACCATGAGGTTTTTATCACCGACTGGGTGGATGCCCGCACCATCCCGCTTTCCGAGGGCCGTTTCGATCTCAATGACTTCATCGATTACCTGATCGAGATGATCGAGTTTATCGGGCCCGATTGCCATGTGGTGGGTGTCTGCCAACCGGGGCCGGCCGTGCTGGCGGCCACCAGTATCATGGCGGAGAACGACAACCCCAACCGGCCCGCCAGCATGACTCTCATGGGGTCGCCCATCGACCCCCGAAAGTCGCCCACCGAGCCCAACCGGCTCGCGGAATCCAAGTCCATGGCCTGGTTTAAGCGCCACGCCATTCATACCGTGCCCTATCCCAACAAGGGCTTTATGCGCAAGGTCTATCCCGGTTTTCTGCAATTGATGGGGTTTGTCTCCCTCAACCAGAGCCGCCACCTGCGGGCCGGACGGGAGTACTTCAACAACCTGGTCAAGGGCGACATGGACAGCGTCGAGAAACACCGGGAGTTCTACGATGAGTACCTTTCGGTGATGGACATGACTGCGGAATTCTACCTGCAGACCATCCAAGAAGTGTTCAAGGAGTTCAAGCTGCCCAAGGGGGAATTCATGCACCGGGGCAAGCGGGTAAAGCCCGAATGTATACGCGACGTGGCCCTGATGACGGTGGAGGGGGAGAAGGACGATATCTCCGGGATCGGTCAGACCCAGGCCGCCCATGAGCTTTGCACCAACCTGCCGGCGGAAATGCAGGTGGATTACATACAGCCGGGAGTGGGGCACTATGGCGTTTTCTCCGGACGCCGGTTCCGGGAGGAAGTGGCGCCCCGTATCAAGGATTTCATGCGCAGCCATACCGACTGGGGCAAGGAAAAAGCCACCCAGAAAGTCCTGGCCCGCAAAATGTGGCGGGCCATCAAGAAGGCGGCCTGAGCCACGCTGGCAGCACGGGCTGGCCTTGAACGAGCGGGCCCTCCCGGGGGGTGAGCCGGAAAGCACCGACGGCAGGCGGCTGCGGGATACAATAAAAACTCACAGGGAGTGATTGACGTGAAGAGGATCGGGATATTTGCCGATGGCACCTGGAACGCCCCGACCCGGGGCGATGCCACCAATGTGCTCGACATGGCCCGGGCCGTCTCGCCGCGGGCGGAAGAAACGGAACAGATTGCCTTCTACGACTGGGGAGTGGGCACCGACCGGAAAAAGATTGCCGGCGGCATCACCGGTGCGGGTATCGACAAGAACATCATGGATTGTTATCGGTTCCTGGTGCACAACTACAATGCCGGCGACGAACTTTACTTTTTCGGTTTTAGCCGGGGGGCCTATACAGTGCGTTCACTGGCCGGTTTTATCCGCAATTGCGGGCTGCTCCAGAGGCCCCATGCCCACCGGATTCCCGACGCCTACCGGCTCTACCGCAAGCGCAGCCGGGGCAGCAGTCCCGGGGCACCGGAGGCGGTCGAATTCAGGGCCCGCCACGCGGTGGCGGATATCACCCCGATTCAGTTCGTGGGTGTCTGGGATACCGTTGGCGCGCTGGGAATTCCCGTACCCTTCTGGGGCACCCTGGGGGAGCGGGAGTTTCTCTTTCACGATACCGAACCGAGCAGGATTATCCGGCGCGCCCGGCACGCCGTCGCCATCGACGAGAACCGCGAGGATTTCGAGCCGACACTGTGGCGGGACAAACCCGGGATGGACCTGCTCCAGGTCTGGTTTGCCGGCGTCCATTCCGATGTCGGTGGCGGCTACGGCGAAAAGGGGCTGAGCCACTGCGCGGCCCAGTGGATACTCCGGGAGGCGGAAGTGGCGGGCCTGTCGTTCGAGCCCCATCTTCATCGTGCCCTGAAGCCTGATCCCCGAAGTGTCCAGCACAACGAACGCCGGGGTATCTACCGGGCCCGGCGCGAGCACATCCGGGAGGTCCGGGGACCGCTGCACCGCTCGGTCCAGATCCGCTGGCGCGAAAATGCCCACGATTACCGCCGAAAAAGTAAGGCCCTGAAAGCCTTGCTGGTGCGCAATAACGAGGACTGGGCGCGGATCCCCATTGTCGATTAAGCGTCATTCCCCGAAACCGCGTTTCGCCCCGCCGGGTCAGAAAAAGTAGAGAGAAATGGAGGTGAAAAAAATGGCAGATACACTCGATATTCAGACACGTCTCGACATCCACGAGCTTTTCGCCCGCTATGTACACCTTGTGGATAGCAACCGGGCCCGGGACTGGGTGGAACTTTTTACGCCCGACGGGGCCTTTGACATTCCCGGCGTATTCCGCCTGGAAGGGCGTGAACAATTACTTGCCATGCCCGCCAACGTCGCCGAACTCGGCGGCGGCAAGTGGCGGCACCAGATAACCAATATTCTCGCCGAGCCCGGCGAGCGGGGCGATGAAATCCAGGTGCGGGCCTATGGCCTGGTCTCGGACTGGACCGAGGGCGGCAAACTGATCTCCTTTACGGATTACCGGATAACGCTGAAACGCCTGGACGATCAATTACTGATTCACGAACTGGTGGCCAACTCGCCGGCGCCGCCACCCGGTTGAGCCGTCCTTGCCGATCGGAACCTAAGGCACCTTCTAAAATCACCCCGGACCATTCGACCCAGTCGCGGTCCGGATCCCTTTTGCTTTTCCAGGACCTGTCGCCGCCGGTGACAGCCGGGAAGGAAGTCGCGGAGTTTTTTCGGGTTTATGGCGTTGATCGGAGAAATCGCTGTTTTCCTCATGGCGGCTGTTGTCGCTGTTCCCCTTTTCCGTTTTCTTGGCCTGGGGTCCGTGCTCGGCTATCTGGCCGCGGGCCTGGCCATCGGTCCCTGGGGCCTGGGACTCGCCCACGACCCGGAGGCCATCCTCCACTTTGGCGAGATCGGCATTGTCTTTCTTCTTTTCGTTATCGGGCTCGAGCTTCGACCGGCCCGGTTGCGGGCATTGCGCCGCTCCGTGTTCGGGCTGGGACTGGCCCAAGTGGTGGTTACGGGTACGGCGATTTCAGCCGTCGCCTGGACCCTGGGAGTGCCAGCCGGTGGAGCCTGGGTGGTGGGCTTTGGCCTGTCCCTGTCGTCAACCGCTTTCGTTCTGCAGTTGCTGGCGGAGCGCCGGGAACTGACCAGTGCCCACGGCCGGGCGGCCTTCAGCGTGCTGCTTTTCCAGGACCTGGCAGTGATCCCCATGTTGGCCCTGGTACCGGTTTTTGCCGGCGGCTTTTCCGTCCCGGACGACAGTATCTGGCTCGACCTCATGTACGCGGCAACGGCCGTGGCCGGGCTGGTCGTGGGCGGGCATTATCTCCTGCGACCCCTGTTGCGGGCAGCGGCGGCGGAAGGAAACTACGAGGTATTCACTGCCGCGACATTGCTTATTGTCCTGGGGTCGGCACTGCTCATGGAATGGGTGGGATTATCCCTGGGCCTGGGCGCGTTCCTGGCGGGTGTGCTGGTGGCGGACTCTGAATACCGCCACCAGATGGAGGCGGATATCGAGCCCTTCAAGGGGCTGCTTCTCGGCCTGTTCTTCATGGGGGTGGGCATGTCCGCCAATCCCGGCATACTGGTCTCCAGGCCGGAACTGGTGGTGGGTGGCGCCGTGGCGCTGATGACGGGCAAGACGCTGCTGACCCTGGGGCTGGCGCGTTCATTGGGCCACAGCGGCAAGGAGGCGGTGCGCCTGTCGTTGATTCTGTGCCAGGGGGGTGAGTTTGCCTTCGTGCTTTTTGCCGCAGCACTGAATCGGGGGTTGCTCGAGGAAGCGTTGGTGGATCCGCTGATCATGGCGGTGACCCTGTCCATGGCGTTGACCCCGGTGCTGGTCTGGGCCGGCGAGCGCCTCCTGGTCCCCCGCCTGGACGGGACCGGGGAAAGGCCCTTCGATACCATCGACGATCCCCCGGCACCGGTAATCATTGCCGGCTTTGGTCGCTTCGGCCAGATTGTCGGGCGCCTGCTCAGTTCCCTGGATATTCGTTTTACCGCCCTGGAAATCAGCGCCTCCCAGGTGGATTTTGTCCGTCGCTACGGCGGCAAGCTGTACTTTGGCGATGCTTCCCACAGACAGCTGCTCCAGGCAGCACACGCCGACAAGGCCGGGATTTTCGTTATTGCGGTGGACGACATGGAAGCATCGATACGGATCGCCGAAACGGTGCGCCAGCATTTCCCCGGCCTGAAAATCCTGGCCAGGGCGCGCAACCGTTCTCACGCTCACCGGCTCATGGACGCGGGCGCCCACTATGTGGTCCGGGAAGTCCTCCATTCCAGTCTCAGTCTTGGCGAGCAGGTGCTTAAGTCCCTGGGTTTCGAAGACAGTGTCGCCGAAAAGGTTGTCTCTATTTTTGAGCGGGTCGACGAGGACACCCTGAAGCGTCAGCAGGCGGTACGGCACGAGGAGAAAGCCCTTATGCAGACCGCCGAAGAGGCATCGGAGGAACTCCGCCACCTGTTCGAAACCGATGCCGATACTCGAAAACAGTACCGACGTTCCGTGGAGCTTGACTAGCGTCGGTTGCTAACGACTTTCCGGAAAAAGGGCGTTTTACAGACCCGGTTTAATGGTTAACAAATCACCAATTCCCGTCGGATTGCACAAAAACTGTGACAGAGTTCACATTAATGCTATTCACGATTAAAGTTTGTGAAGCGGCATACAATAAAATTGTGACCTAGTCGATCATTGTAATGGTTTGAGCGCGTGCTCAATGTTATCGGGAATGCGGCGATGAAACCGATCCGGTACGGCAGGGGTGAAATCAGCCTGGGCTACCTCCTCAAGATAGGTGGCGCCGCCGGCCTGAGCCTCGCTATTAACGGCATTTTTGATTCGGTCATCGGCATCATCGATATTTACCGGGTTCAGACCGTGGCCAATTCCCCCAGGGTGGAGGCGGTCAAGGATTGCGTTTACGAAACCATGATGTCCGGCAGTCACAGCCGGCTGGCGTTTTGCTCCGATAAGCCCTTCATGGATACCAGTGATCCCGTTATTGAAGTTCGCCACGATGGTGTCGTGGTGATAAAAGACCGGATCCAGGATACGCCTTTCACCCTCAAACTCGCTCCTTCCCACAATGCCAGGGGTTCGCTCACCTGGCAGTGCCGCGGCAGGCCGGCAAAATACATGCCCAGGGCCTGCACCGAGGATCCTTCCGGGTACTGACCGGCGGTCGCCACGCAGCGGCGGTCATTCTTCGTCGCCCAACGGGGTCCGGCTTTCCAGACTGTTTTCACTGTCTTTTCCGTTGTCCCGGGAGGAATGCTCCCCGGGCGCAGGGCTGTTTTCCCCAAGGAGGCGGACATGGGCGCTGGGAGCTTCCCCTTCCTTGCCTTCGCCGAAGTAGAGGGTGCGGTGCGGGAAGGGAATTTCGATGTTGCGCTCGTCGAAGGCGGCTTTCATGCGCCGGTTGAACTCCCGGCCCACGAACCACTTGTCGTGGGCACGGGTCTTGAGCCTGGCCCGGACAATCACGGCACTGTCGGCAAACCGGTCTACGCCCATGATTTCCAGGTCCTCCAGTATGGCGTTGCCGTATTTGTCGTCGTTGCGCAAGTCTCTGGATATATCCTGCAGGCAGGCCATAACATCGTCGATATCCTCCCGATAGGCCACGCCGATGTCCATCAGGTAATAGTTGTAGCCCTTGGTGAGGTTGTCGACGATGCTGATTTCGCTAAAGGGCACTGTATAGACGGTGCCATCCAGGTCGCGCAAATCGATCTTGCGGATGGTTATCTTCTCGACGATACCGACCCGGTCGCCGATCCTGATAACGTCGCCGACGGCAACCAGGTCCTCAAAAATGATGATAAAGCCGGTGATGAGATCACTGATCAGAGTTTGTGCGCCAAAACCGATGGCAATACCAATGACCCCGGCGCCCGCCAGCAGGGGGGTAATGTCGACGCCGGTTTCGGAGAGAATGATCAGCACCAGGATAATGGTCATGATCACCAGCAGCGAGTTGCGCACGATGGGCAACAGTGTGTCGAGCCTCGCCCGGCTCAGCTTCCGGTTCTTGCCCGCGCCGTACTCCATGGCGAAATTGGCCATCTCCCAGATGCTGGCAAACAGCAGCGCCAGCAAAAGGGTGGCAAAGGCGTAGGTGATCGCCTCCATGGCCTGGAAGTCCTCCGTCCTGCCGGTGGCAGCCGGCCAGAAGACGCGGGTCAAAAGGAAAATGAGAAAGACGCCGGCGAGCAGATAGCCAAACCACTTCTGGATGCTGAAATAGAGATCGAAGCGTTGCGGGGCGAGCCGAAAGCGCCTTCTCAGCCCGTCCAGTTTGCCGTTGAAAAAGTTGGCGGCCTTGTTGTTGCCATAGACCAGGACAAGTATCACCGCCACATAGAGAATGAGCACGATACTTTTTTCGGAGGCTGTTTTGCTCAGCCCCAGCTTTTCCAGGTGCCCGGTATACTGTTTTGCCAGGTTACGGCTGATTTTGTCGATGTTGAACCACTCCGTCGCCTGCCAGGGCGACTCGTCGGCCGTTTCCTGCTGTTGTTCGAGAAGCGTCTTGAGGTTGGCGACAAATTCCTTGCGGGCGGTGGGGCTTTCCAGTGTCGCTATCAATTCCTCGATGCGTTCCCGCTCCACGTCCGCGGGGGGCTCAGCGGGACTCGTTTCCGCCGCGTTAAGCACGAGGGACACAAGCGCGAAAAAAAGAAAAATAAACCGTCTTGCCATTAAGAAACTCCCGGGTGTCGATCGCGGGTTCGAATAGCAATCAGAACCCTGCCTAGCTGTGTGCAATGATAGAAGATTAGAGGCTTTTTTCCTCTGTCATGATGCGGGGCATTGTCCAGTGCCCTTAGACAGCATGCTTGGGACGGGCGTAACAATGCATTACCATGGGTCGATTATGAACAATGATTCCCTCCGCCCGGGTGCAAGCGGCACAAGCGAGGCACGGCCCGGCGAAATGCCCCTGGAGAACAGCTACGCGCGGCTGCCGGCTTCGTTTTATTCGCGCGTGGCGCCGACCCCCGTGGCCTCGCCGGCACTGATCCGGCTGAACCGCTCCCTGGCGGACCACCTGGGCCTGGACCCTGACCTGCTGGCGTCGCCCGCGGGGCTTGAAATCCTGTCCGGCAACCGGGTTCCCGCCTCCGCCCGCCCCCTGGCACAGGCGTATGCCGGCCACCAGTTTGGCAATTGGGTCCCCCAGTTGGGCGATGGTCGCGCAGTGTTGCTGGGGGAAGTGGTGGACCGCGACGGCATGCGCCGGGATATACAGCTCAAGGGAGCCGGCCCCACGCCCTATTCGCGAATCGGGGACGGTCGCGCTTCCATCGGCCCGGTGGTCCGGGAATATCTGGCCAGCGAACATATGGCCGCCCTGGGTATCGCCACCACCCGGGCATTGGCGGCGATAGCCACCGGAGAGCATGTCTTTCGAGAGCGGCCGGAGCCAGGCGGGATCCTCGCCCGGGTGGCCTCAAGCCATGTGCGGGTGGGAACATTCCAGTATATCGCCAGCCGGGAGGGTCGCGATGGGGTGCAAATTCTCGCGGACTATGTGATCGACCGTCACTACCCCGGCCTTGCCGATTCCGCCAACCCATACCTGGCCCTGCTCGAGGCGGTGAGCGAGAGGACCGCCGACCTGGTGGCTTCATGGCTCATGGTGGGATTTATCCATGGTGTCATGAATACCGACAACCTTTCCGTGGCGGGCGAAACCCTCGATTACGGACCGTTCGGCTTCGTGGACTTCTACGATCCGGGTACCGTGTACAGTTCCATCGATGCTCAGGGCCGCTATGCCTACAACCGTCAGCCCGACATCGCCCAGTGGAATCTGGCCCGCCTGGCGGAAACCCTGTTGCCCCTTATCGACGAGAACGGGGATGCCGCCGTGGAAAAAGCCTACAGTGTTCTGAGTGGCTATGCCCGGCGCTTTGAAACCCGATACCACGAAGGATTGCGCCGTAAAATCGGCTTGAGCGTCGCTCGCGACGGCGATGCGGAACTGGCCCTCGAGTTGCTGGAAATCATGGGCTCAAGTAATGCCGATATGACCCTGACATTCCGGCGTTTATCCTATTTAGATGGTACTGATCCCCGCGGTGACGACCCCGTGAGGGAGCTCTTCGCACAGCCCGGGGCGTTCGATGCCTGGGCCCGCAAGTGGCGACAACGGCTCGCCGTCGAAAATCGCGGCGAAGCCGAACGCCGAAGCGCAATGTGTGCCGTCAATCCCGCCTATATTCTCCGTAATCACCTGGCCCAGCGCGCCGTGGATGCGGCAGTGGAATCCCTGGATTTTTCGCCCATGGAGAGGTTGCTGGAGGTATTGTCGCACCCCTACGACGATCAACCCGGGAATGGCGATTACAGCCTGCCGCCGAAGCCGGAGGAGCGTGTATTGAGAACCTTCTGCGGTACCTGAAAGCCGGGATTTGCCCTTGCTTCTCGGGACTCGATCCTGCAAAAATATTGCCGGCGCTTTCGAGAGGTAGGGTGGGGGAAGTGCGCAGCCCCTGTTGGTTGTTTTGAGCGTTCCGGCTTTCCAGTGACGGGCAACAGGAGGGAACCAGCCCTCGTACGCTTTTGGTGCTTCCTTCCGATATGTCCGGCAGGGTCCGAAACCCGCGACAGGACGACTGTCAGAAATTTATACATATTTGCGGATTGAATTCGCACCCCAATAACAATCCATTGAATAATAAAGGATAATAATATTGGCAGTATATTTGCCTCTAATATTGTTTTACTGTTGTCGGGTAGGGTTTGATGAATCTGGGTTTTGTAGATAACTACAATTTAAATCGGGTATCTAATAATGTTGAGACTTCACCGCAAGCGCAGAAACTCGCCGATACCCCCGGACGACATTCTCAGGAAAATACTTACCCCTGAACAGATTGAAGCCATTGAACAGGTTCGGGAGGTCAGGCCTGAATGGAAGCTGGCGTTCGTGCGAAGACCGCTCTTCCATGAGCCTGTGGTTGTCTTTAAGGATACCCATACGGAAAAAATTCTGACCCTAAGTAAAAAAGGGCATTTCGACTTAACACCACGGATTGAAGTTCGCGAGTGTTGACAAGCGGCGTTCCGGTCAACGTTTTCCATGCCAAGGGGTCCACTCTTGCGCCTTAATCTGCGACGCGAGAGGGCCATTGGTTTGGCGCTTTCCTGGCGCCGTTAGTGCTTTGCCCAAAGGTGGCGACGTAAAATCCGGCGTTGCCAGGCCAGGGCCCGCATTCCGTCAGTTTATTCCTTCAGAAGTCAGCCTTGGATCCGTAAGAAGAGCTAACCGGAATTGCATATTCTGTTGTTGCCGGCCATCTGCCGGTGCCGTGCACCGGAGACGCTTTTACAGGGCCGGCAACGCCACGTCCGCGGTTTGCCAGGCCTTGTCTAAATCCGCCGCCACGGCAGAGGCTTCCTCTTCCCGGCCCTGGCCCCGGAGCGCGGTGGCCAGGCCGTGCAATGACCAGCCATTTTGAGGAAAGTGGTCGAGATCCTCGCGGAAAGCCTGCTCGGCCTCTTCGAACCGGCCGGCTTTGAGCAAAACGGCCCCCAGGTCCTGGCGGGCGGGAACGGTCCATTCCGGCGGTTCGCCATACAACAGCCGGTCTTCGAGTTCGACGGCATGGCGCAGGTTGCCTTCTGCCGCGTCGAATCGATCGGCTGTTGCCTCGATCCAGCCGGCAAGGACTTTTTCGGCGATTGCCAGCAGATCCACGGATTGGTTGAATTCCATCTTGACGTCGTCCAGCGCCTTGCTGGCGATGATCTGCCGCAACTCCTCCAGTTCCAACGATGCCGCCGGGATGTCGCCTCGCGCTGCCAGAGCACGGCCACGGGCGTAGTGCCACATGCCGGTGGCGTGTACCAGTGATGCGTCTGGCGGGGTGGTGGCCAGTATCTCGTCCCACCTGGCAAAACGAATGCGCACCAGCAATGGGCGGATCGCCCAGTGTTGCAGGAAGTCCATCCCCGGGGCGCCGAGCATTTCCCGGGGCAGCAGGGTGGCTACTTTCTCCGCGGCGTCGATGGATGTTTTACTCTGACCGATCATCATGCTCGCAAAGGCCAGGAAATCATAGTTATGCGGGTAGTAGCCGGCTGTGTACATGCCCATGGCCGGGTTCTGGTCACGAATGTAGGTTTCGTCGGCATGGATCGCGTGCCGGTTGGCCCTGACGGCGTCATGGTAACGCCCGATCCGGATATAGATGTGCCCCGGCATATGGACAAGATGGCCGGCGCCCGGCATCAGGGACGCCAGGCGTTCGGCACAGTCTACCGCCCTTTCCGGGTAAACCTTTTCCACCGCATGGATAAAGAAATGGCAGGCACCCGGGTGCTTCGGATTTGCGGCGATCACGGTCTCCAGTTCATTCAGCGCTTCCGCGATTCCGGGTTTGGGTTTGCCCTCGGTGTCCCAGTAATCCCAGGGACGCAGATCCATCAATGACTCGGCGTATAACACGCTGATATCCTGATTATCCGGATAGGCCCCGGCCACCTTTGCCATGGCATCGGCATAGGCTCTATCCAGGTGTGCCCGATCCTCCGGCGGTTGTGCCGCGTAACGGACTGCCAGGGCATCGATCAGGGCCTGCTCGGATTTGCCGGCATAACCCCGCCGCGCCAATGCCTCCTGTATTGCGGCATAGGCCGCCCGGCCCGAAGGCTCATCCATGGCCAGGTTTATGTTGGGGCCCCACGCCAGCGCTTCACCCCACCAGCACATGGCACACTCCGGATCCAGCCGCTGAGCTTCCCGGAACGAGCGAATGGCCTCCCCGTGGTTGAAGGCGTAGTAAAGGCGCATGCCCTGATCGAAGTAGGCCTGGGCGCCGGGAACAGCGGTACCGATGGGGTAATGATGGTCGCCGAGGTCCTCGTAAATCGGGACCTGTGCGCTCGTGTGGGAGGGATCCTGTGCCGAGCCGGATGCCCGGGTTTCTGCCGGCTCTTCCCCGGCGTCAACCTGATTGCCGGCGGCAATGAGACAGCCCAGCACTGTTATCAGTAGACAACGTTCAATACCCTTGATAGCCATGGCACCAACTCCCTTTTTTACCGGCGGATTAAGGTTATAGACCAACCGGTAACGTTTGCCAATGACTTTTACCGATATAGCGTGCTTCGCGGCCGACCGCGGGCAGGAGGATCATTGCTCCATTCCCAGGGGGGACTTTCCTTTTTGTCGGCCAGCAGCCCGTTCCCGGAGATTCACCGAACCCGGCACTATCATCACGACGGAGCGCTCGCTGCAGCCGCATCCCGGCTCCGCCTCATTCCCATTAGCGCCCCTGAGCGCCACGGCGCAGCCAGTCATGGACGAAGACGAGCTTGCGACGTGCGGCATCCGAGAGCACGAAGGGGTAGAGGTCCGACAGCCCCATGGAACGATTGATGTGATTGACCCCGATGGTCAGGGAGGCCGCGACGTGGATCAGGCGTTGGGCATCCGTTTCCGAATACGGATCCCAGCCCGGGTTTGGCAGCTCGGGAGAGTGCAGGCCCGCAGCGACAAAGCTGTCGGCGATATCCGTCAGGTGCAACAGGTGCGCGGCAGTTTCCGCCCAATCCTCGTGTGGGTGGGCGGAGGCGTAGGTGGTCAGGTAGCGTAGTGTCCAGTCGGGCGGCGGACCCTGGTTGTAGTGGCGCTGAAGCGCAGTAGCGTAGTCGGAGCGCTCGTCTCCGAACATGGCACGGAAGGCATCGAGGAAATCGGCCCGCAGGCTGAGCCGCCACCAGAGCATATGCGAGATTTCATGGCGCATATGGCCGATCATGGTGCGATAGGGCTCGTCCAGCGCCTGGCGGCGGGCGATGCTCAGGACCGGGTCCGCCTCGGCCACGCTGATGGTCACCACCCCCTGGGCGTGACCCATGGGTACCGGCGTGGGACCCTCGGCGAGCATATGAAAAACCGGGCGCACACCGGGATCCTCGGGCCGGAACCAGTTCCAGCGGCCCAGATTGTCGAGCACCCAGCGCTTGGCGGCCTCGGTCTGCGCCCAGTTGGGAATGGCATTGGCAATGGTCGGGTCCGGGGCCAGTGCCGTCATGGCGCAGGATCGACAGAAGGCACCCCATTGCGGGGCGATCCAGTTGCAGCCGATGGTTTCCCGGCTGGCGCAGAATGGCGGCATGGGGAGAAACGCCCGGGCCTGGGGGTCGTAGGCGACCGGCGTGCCGTCGGCGGTGGCGAGGTTGTCGAACCAGAGTGAGCCGGGACCGACGGGGTTGGTAAAAACGCGCATGGGATACGGGCTCCGGAAAAGCGGGCACAGGACTCAATGTTGACCACTTCAGTGTGGTCTTCTCTCTGGAAAGGGTCAACTCAGCGGCTGTGTGCCGGAATCAGTCACTGAGTGATTCCAACGCCGCTGCGCACTCCCCGGTTTTTTACAATCCGGATATAAAAGCGGTGATCGCTCGAACCCGCTGTTTCGGCGGGCTTTGGCGTTTCAGAACCGGAACATGGAGGCGCATTATCCGACGTTGCCTTACAAGGGGCTACCCAAGGGGGCTTTTCGTTACTATTCTTGAAATTGTCCCCTCCTGCCGGAAGGGCTCGTCAACAATTCTTTATCACGCCGATTGCCGCCTTCAGGCAGATTAGGCGGGGAGATTAGATATGACCTTCAAATATAATCGTCTCGACAAGGGTAACGTAGCCCTGCTGATGGTCGATCATCAGGCCGGTTTGTTATCGCTGGCTCGGGATTTCGGCCCCGATGAATTCAAGAATAATGTGCTGGCCCTGGCTGATATAGCCCAGTTTTTCCAGATTCCCACCATTCTCACAACGAGTTTCGAGGACGGCCCCAATGGTCCCATCGTGCCTGAACTCAAAGACATGTTCCCGGGCGCCCCGTACCTCGCGCGGCCCGGACAGATCAATGCCTGGGATAACCAGGACTTCGTCGCTGCCGTCAAAGCGACCGGCAAGAAGCAACTGCTCATCGCGGGAGTCGTTACCGAAGTTTGTGTCAGCTTCCCGGTATTATCGGCGCTGGAGGAGGGCTTTGAGGTATTCGTGGTAACGGATGCTTCGGGCACATTCAATCAAACCACCCGGGATGCAGCCTGGGATCGTATGTCGCAAGCAGGCGCCCAGCTGATGACCTGGTTTGCTGTGGGGTGTGAACTGCACCGGGACTGGCGAAACGATATTGAGGGGTTCGGAGGATTGCTCGCCGGACATTTGCCCCAGTACGCCAACCTCATGCAGAGCTACAATCAAGGCAAGGCATGAATCCAGTCACATGCCCTATTTCTGGACGCAGCTACGGTGGGATCGCCAGTTTTCGTTGTTGACGGACCCCGGTGGCAACGGAGGTATTGATGAGTAATCTCGCAGACCGGATCGACCTGCCCTGTGATGTCGAAGCCACATCGGGTGCTGTTAAAAGACTGCTTCGGCCAAAGATCACCGACCTCGGCGGTTTCTCGGTCAGGCGTGTACTCCCAACAAAAGGTCAAAAAATGCTGGGGCCATGGGTTTTTTTCGATCACATGGGACCGGCAAGTTTTCCCGCCGGGAAAGGCGTCAATGTGCGCCCCCACCCCCATATCGGCATTGCCACCGTAACCTACCTGTTTGAAGGCGAGATCCTGCACAGGGATTCCCTGGGCAATACACAGGCAATCAGGCCGGGGGATATCAACCTGATGGTCGCCGGGCGGGGCATCACTCATTCGGAGCGAGAGCGTCCCGAGATCACGGCCTTGCCTCATCGTGTGCATGGGCTACAGCTTTGGCTCGCCCTGCCAGAGGCACAGGAAGAAATTGAGCCCGCGTTTTACCATTATTCTGATTCCAGAATTCCCGCTGTGGATGTAGAGGGTGTGGCTATCAGAGTAATGATGGGCAGTGCTTACGGGGTCACGTCACCCGTGGTGACTTTCTCAGAAACACTCTATATAGAAGCCGATCTCAAGCGGGGGCAAAAGCTGATTTTGCCGGCTGCTCAAGAAATGGGGCTATACGTGGCTTCCGGTAGCGTGAGCGCCGAGAGTATCGAAATTCCCATGCACACCATGGCAGTTCTGGAAGACAGTGAAAAAATGACTGTCGTCGCCAGGGAGGAGACACGTGTTGCCATAATTGGTGGGGGGAGGCTGTCCCCCAGGTTTATGGCGTGGAATTTTGTCGCCAGCAGGCAAGACCGAATAGAAGAAGCGAAACGACATTGGCAGAGTGGACATTTCGATAAAGTGGTGGATGATGAAATAGAATTCATTCCCCTTCCCGGGTAAAACTCTCGTTAGAGGTGTTCGTCACTTATAGTCGTGAATATACGTCCTGATTCTTCTTAAAAAGCGGCAAGTAACCGGATTCGCCGACGCGAACCGGCAACGCGGATCAATGGAGTCATAAAACGACATCGCCGGAATTAATACTATTTTCGATTGGTGCCTGGAGGCCGAGACTGGTGCCGGTGATGGCGGCACCTGCCAATTGGTCCAAGTCATTACCGGTCGCTGCCAGACCGGTGAGTTCCGTGCGGACCAGCTGCGAGTACCTGGCGTGGGGTTGTGGATCAGCCTGGAACCGGGACGAAGATGGGTGCGCCGGGGCCCAGGGGCAGGTCCAGCAGTATCCACCCGGTCAACAGCACCGACCAGGCCACCAGGAACCACAGGGTGAAGGGCAGCATGGTGGCGATAATGGTGCCGATGCCGATGTTTTTGTCGTAGCGCTGGGCGAAAGCCACCACCACGCCGAAGTAGGGCATCAGGGGAGTGATGATGTTGGTGGTGCTGTCGCCGATCCGGTAGGCCATCTGCGCCGCCTCCGGGCTGATGCCGGATAACAGCAGCATGGGCACGAACACCGGCGCCAGCAGTGCCCACTTGGCGGAGGCGCTGCCGATCAGCAGGTTTATCAACGCCGACAGGAGCACGAAGCTGACCAGCAGTACAGCCGTGTTGGGGTCGACGGCCTTGAGCAGCGCCGCCCCCTTGATGGCCGAGATGATGCCCAACTGGCTCCACGCGAAGTAACTGATGAACTGCGCCGCAAAGAACATCAGCACCAGGTAACTGGCCATGGTGGCCATGCTCTTTTCCATCCCATCCACCAGGTCCCGGCCGCCGGCAAAGCGGCCGCTCATTTTGCCGAAAATCAGACCTGCAAGCGCGGCATAGACGGCAATGACGGTGACAATGCCGGCGATAAACGGAGACTGAAGGATGCTGCCTGTGACGGGGTCCCGGAGGGCGCCGCTTTCGGGGATCAAACCCCAGAGCAGCAGGCCGGCAAAGATCAGCGAAAAAAGCCCGACGGCCTTGAGCCCCCTGATTTCCCCCCGCTCGATGGATTCCTCCTGCTCGGGCCCTTTGCCCGTGTCCCCCAGCCGGGGCAGGACCAGCTTTTCGGTAACGACGGTGCCCACGCCGGCGATCAGGAAGGTGGAGACGATTATGAAGTAGTAGTTGCCGGCGGCATTGACGGTGTACGTGGCATCCACGAAGCCCGCTGCCTCGGTGGAAAGACCCGCCAGCAGGGCGTCAAGAGGGCCGATCAGCAGATTGGCGCTGTAACCGCCGGACACCCCGGCGAAAGCGGCGGCGATGCCGGCCACGGGGCTGCGACCGGCGGCGTTGAAAAGGATGCCTGCCAGCGGAATAAGTACCACATAGCCGGTATCAGCGGCCAGGCTGGACAGGACCCCGGCCAGCACCACCAGAAACGTCAGCATTTTGGCCGGTGCTTTCAGCACCGTGGCGCGCAGTGCCACCCCGATCAGGCCGCTGTGCTCGGCGATGCCGATGCCCAGGATGGCGATCAGTACCGTGCCGACCGGAGCGAAGTGCGTGAAGTTGGTGACTGTCCTGTTCAGCATCAGGTGCAATCCCTCGGTGCCGAGCAGGTTCTTGGCACGGATCAGTTCACCGGAAACCGGGTGCACCGCTTCCACACCCAGGGCGGCGCAAAGCCCGGACAGGAGCAGGACGAGACCGCACAGGTAGACAAAGAGCAGGGTGGGATGGGGGAGCCGGTTACCGGCGGATTCAATAATGTCGAGGGTATTTTGCAGGTAGCGGGATCGTCCGGTCATGGGGCTGGATTCCTTTTGGTCGCCAGCATAGCAGGGCCGGAAAACGGATGACAGCCGGGAAGGCAGCTGCCGCCCGCGCTTGCCGAATCAGGCGGACTGTTTTGTGTCACCGGCCCCCGTGGCGCCCAGGGCCTCCACGAAATTAATCACTTTCTCGTATTTGGCGACGCACAACTCCACCGCCTTTTCCGTGTCCCGCTCCAGTACCGCGTCGATAAAGGTCTTGTAGTAGTCCAGGAAACCGGACTCGAATTCCGCGAGCTTGCGAAAAGTGTGGCGGTAGCGCATTTGCTGGATATACAGTTGCTTCCAGGATTTAAGCAGCCACTGGTTATCGCAGGGCGCCAGCAGCACATCGTAAAAGCTTTCCCGGCTGGCAGTGTACTTGTCCAGGTCGGCCCGGCCTTCGACCACTTCATTCAGCATCCGGCTGGACATGTGGTAGTTGGCCAGAAGGTTGCCCTCCCACTGGAGGTCGCCGTTGGCGATGGCGGAGCGCAGGCACGGGATTTCCAGGATCATGCAGGCCTCTGACAGTTCCCGGAAGCCGGTGGTGGAAATGGGCGTGGCCCTGAAACCGGCATTGCGCTCGATTTCCACCAGCCCTTCGGCAGTCAGTCGCGACAGGGCTTCGCGCACGGCAGCCTGGCTGTAACCGGTCTCACGCTGGATTTGCGAAATATTGAGCCGCTTCCCGGGTGACAACCGACAGCAGACCAGGTCGCTCTTGAGGTGATTGTAGGCTTTTTGGGTGATACTGGAATCGGCGCCCATGCGGGGGTTCCTTGTTACTTGTTCGGCTCGGTGCCGGCGAATGGTGCAAAAATTATACACTAAATCGCGAAATCTGCTTTTTTGAAAAGATTTCTCTGAGAAAGGCTGTTCATGCATAACTAGTCAGATGGTACCCGGAGTTTATCTCGGCCTTTAAGAATTGCTGCTTAAAAAATCTATAATATTCCCTTAAATGCATAGACTGAAAGATTTTATGTTGACAGAATAAGGGGGGTTGGCTTATCCATTGCTCGGCTCGGTGGACTCACACATAACAATAGGTCGTGTGCGCACCGTTCGAGTCCACGAGCGATGCGACCAGGGCACCAGGAGCAAACTACCATGTGGCGTCTGACGGCTTTTCTCAAACGCAATTCCGCCATGGCCGGCGATGATTTCCTCGCATTTCTTACCGGCACCTGGGCGCCGGCGGTATGCGCCGCCGGTTCGGGGTCCGCCAGTTTAAAAAACATCAGGATCCACCTGCCCCTGGATCTGAGCGGCTCTCCCCTGGAGAGCCTTTTCCCTCCCCGATTCGATGCCCTGGTGGAGATAGCGTTCGAGGATTTTGACAGTGCCGTGGCATCGCTCGTGGCATTGGACCGGGACCCGGAGGTGCCTGATCTCGGCGACGCTCTCGATCTTTCCGACGGCGCTGCCTGGCTTGGCGAGGTGCTGCCCAAGAAACCGGACGACCATGGGCGGACCGGCACGCGCATGACCGTGGCCGGCGACGTCATCGACGGCATGGCCGAGGGGGAAGCGCAGCGTTACTGGGGTGAGGTCCATCCCGTGGTTGCTCAACGGGCGCCGGAAACCTGGGAACGACTGACCCTTTACCGGCAGGTCCACGGAAGGCGCAGTTCGGCTATCGAAGAAATGTCGTGGCTTCCCCGGCGGTATTACCCCATGTGCGCGGATATGGGCGCGGTCAGCCTCGAGGAGCTGCTCGCCGCCTACGATAACGACCAATACCGGGCCATTGTCCGCCCCGACGAGCAGAAATTCAGTAAGCCGGAAGACATGCTGACCTTCGTGACCCGAGAATACAGGGAGGTTATGCCCTGACGATGGCGCCGCAGCTTCGCACACAGGTTGCTTACCGCGAGGCCATTTCCCGGCAAATGGGCAGACGCGTGGTTTTGCCTGTCTGCCGTTTAAGGCGGTAGCTTAAACCGGTCCCGGTCTATAGTTTTTGAGGGTGTGTGGGTATTTTCGAGGCTGATCCTAAACCGGGGTGTAAATGATTTCACCGGGAAGCAGGCGTGTGAACCACTCCCTGAAGCTGCATAACAGGAGAGAAAAACCATGAGCGATACTAACGATAAACCCGTACAGAACAAACAGGCCGTCAAGGCCTATTTCGATGCCGTCAACCAAATGGACGAGGAGCGAATCCTTTCGCTGCTTACAAACGATTTCGCCATTATCTCCATGAACAAGAATCCGCCGGTCCTGCGCTATAAGTGGGACGCCCGGCAATTCGCGGCGGCGCCCCGGCTGATGTCGGAACACATGAAAAAACCGATAAAGCTGAGGCTTCTCGCTATGACGGCGGAAGATGACCGTGTTGCCGTAGAGGCAGATTCCTATGGCGAGCTTACCGACGGACGGATTTATGAGAACGCGTACCACTTCCTGTTCAGTTTCCGAGACGGCAGGATTCGTGAGGTTCGTGAATACTGCTGTAGCTACACGGCCTACGACCTCTTTGGACGTCACCTGAACGATAAAGGTGAATATGAAGACAAAGCGGGATAGACCTGCCGGATTTTATATTTGACAACCCATAACTTATGAATCAAAGGGGGAAAAATGCAATACGATGAAAAATCGATCCACCAGTTTCTGGAAGATAATTTCGGGATCTGGAATGCCGGTGATCGGGACGCTTTTACCGAACTGTACCGCAATGCGTCGGCGAACGGGCTCGAAATCGAGTATGTGGGCCAGGACCCTGTCGACGGCTGGGCTGCATTCAATCACATGTGGGATACCTACAACACTGAAATCCATGCCGAACCCCAGCAAATACTGGTCAATGGCAACGAAGGCGCCGTTTACGTGCACAACATCGTCAAGAAGGATGGTGCCGTTCACCCCAGCATCGAGATATACCGGTTCGTGGACGGGAAACTTCATATCCGCTATTTCCACAATACCGAAGCGCTGGCTGACTGACCCGGCGCGACTACGCGATGGGAATATCTGAAATCGAGGAGGCAACAAAAATGGATCTGGGTATTAGTGGCAAAGTAGCAATTGTTACCGGTGGTTCTCACGGCATCGGCAGGGCAATTTCCGAGGAACTTGGCAGGAACGGCTGCAAGGTGGTGGTGGTCGCGCGCGGCCAGAAGCAACTGGACGAAACCGTGGAAGCCATTCGCGCGGCGGGCGGCGAAGCCGCGTCCGTCTCGGCGGACTTGCTGGACTTCGACAGCTATCCGCGCATGGTAGCGGAGGCCAGGGAAGCTTTCGGTATACCGGAAATCGCCATCTATTCGCCGGTGGCGCCGCCGCCCGGGGCCTTCGGTCATTTTACCGACGAGGATTTCGACAAGTCCTTTGACTCGGTGGTCAAGGGCTTTGCCAACTTTGCAAGGGCCGTGGTCCCGGGCATGAAGGAAAGAGGCTGGGGCCGGATTGTCACTATCGGCTCCGGTTGCGCCAAGGTTCCCGCCCGGCACTCCTCCCTGCACTTCCACTATGCCATGGCCAACACCACCCGGCCCGCTGCCCTGGGCCTCAGCCGGACCCTGGCGGATGAACTGGGGCCCTATGGCATCACGGTCAATACGATTCCCCCGGGGTTTATCGAGACGGGGGAGAACTACGAGGCTTTTTTCCAGAAATGCGCGGAGGAGGAAGGCCAGACCTACGACGAATTTATGGCCAACGAGCTCAAGCGTATTCCAATGAACCGGTTTGGCAGGCCGGACGAAATCTCCGGGGTCTGCGCCTTTCTCTGCTCGGAACGGGCGGGCTATATCACCGGCCAGTACATTGTCGTGGACGGTGGCCATATGGAAACCTACTTCTGAGTTGCCGGTCGCCCGGAATGGAGAATCGCTATTCCGGCCTGGCTGTTGTCATACACACCACAAAATTACGCCTGCGGTGTTTGTTTGACCCGGCCCGTGTATGGATTGGTTCAGGCGGACGGTGACCGGCGAACAGGCACCCTAATTATTAACGAGGAATGGTTTATGAAGCGCTTGCAGAATAAAGTCGTCATGATCACCGGAGCCGGTGGCGGCATAGGTTCGGCGACAGTGGCGGCATTTGTCGCCGAGGGCGCCCGGGTTGTCGCAGCGGATCTGGTCGAGCAAGGCGTGCGGGAACTGGCTGCCAGGCTGGGCGACGCCGTGTTGCCGGTGGCGCTGGATATCGCCGACGAGGACTCCTTCAAACGCGCCATCGACACGTGCGTGGATCACTTCGGCAAAATCGACGTGCTGTTCAACAACGCCGCCCTGACCGACAACGACGTACTCCACGCGGATACCAATGCCATGGAGATTCCGGTTGAAGTCTGGAACCGGACCCTGCAGGTGAACGCCACCGGTTATCTGCTGGGCTGCAAGTATGGGCTTCGGCACATGGTCGAGAATGGCGGCGGCAATATTATCAATATGGCGTCGGCCAGCGCCCAGGCGGGGGATTGTACCCGGGTCGCCTACGGTGCTTCCAAGGCGGCGGTGATATCCATGACCAAATCCATCGCCACGCAACACGGACGCAAGGGTATTCGCTGTAATGCCATTGCGCCCGGGCCCATCATCACCGACACCTTCCGGCGGGCGGCACCGGAGTTGATCGATATCCTCTCCCGTCACGCCCTCGTTCCCGAACTGGGCCGCCCGGAGGATATTGCCGAATTGGCCTTGTTCCTGGCCTCCGATGCCTCCCGTTATATCACCGGCCAGGTCATCACTATCGATGGCGGCCTGAGTGCCCACCACGGGCACTTCGCCGACCTGGAGGATTACCTGGCGTCCCAGTGACGGGGCGTAGAATCCGGGCGGTTCCCTGAGAGATGCTGGCGGAGTGGTCGGCCATGAAAACCATGAAAGCGGTGCGTATTCACGAGTTCAACGGCCTGGAGGTTGTCCGCTACGAGGATATCCCGGTGCCGTCGCCGGGTGCGGGCCAGGTGCTCCTGGCCGTCCATGCCGCCGGCGTCAACCCGGTGGACTGGCAGCTGACTTACGGTATCAACCAGGAATTCATGCAAAGGGCACTGCCCACCATCCCCGGTTTCGATGTCGCCGGCGTGGTGGTGGAAACCGGGGCAGAAGTCTCGCGGTTTTCGGTGGGTGATGCCGTTTACGGACAGTGCGATTTCCGCTTTGACGGCTCCTTCGCTGACTACATGGTCTCCAGTGTTCACCGGCTTGACCGCAAGCCCGGGAACCTCGATTTTGTCGAGGCGGCATCGGTGCCCGTCGGCGCCATGGCGGCCTGGGACGGCCTTTTCCGGAAGGATGCCATCGACTTGCAGGCAGGGCAGACGCTGCTCGTTCATGGCGCCGCCGGTGGGGTGGGGGTGTTTGCCGTGCAATTTGCCAAATGGCGGCAGGCCCGGGTCATTGCCACCGGTTCCGCCTATAACCGGGATTTTCTGCTGGACCTCGGTGCCGACCGTTTTATCGATTACCATAATGAGGCGTTCGAGGATTGCGGCGAACCGGTGGACGCCGTCCTGGATGCCATTGGCGGAGATACCCAGTTGCGTTCACGGGGCCTGATACGCCCGGGCGGTGTGCTCGCCTCACTGGTGGGCGAGCAGTGGCACGGCGGGCCGGAACGGGACGATATTCGCAAAGTCGTCGTTCACGGCGGTTTTATCCCGGAGCAGCTTCCCGAAATCAGCCGGCTGCTGGAAGCCGGAACGGTTCGACCGGTCATCAGCCATATTATGCCGTTGAACGAGTTCGCAAAGGCCCTGGCCCTGAGCAAGACCGGTCATGTCCGGGGCAAAATCGTGCTGCAAATCCGTTAGACCATCGCCCGACACCAATACCCGGAATGGCGGCCGGTTTTTACAGGCCGTACTCGGTGAAATCGGGGTACTGGACTTTGCCGCTGGCGCCGCCGTCCACCGGCAGTGAAGCGCCGGTGATGTAGCGGCTCCGGTCGCTGGCAAGATACAGGGCGGCATCGGCGATGTCCCGGTAATGCCCCAGTTGTCCCGTCATGGTGGTTTTGCGCATTTCGGTATCAAGCCCGGCGACATCGAGACCCTCCGGCAGTGTCGAGTCGTCGCTGGCCTCCGGTCGTACCGTGCCCACCAGCAGGGAATTGCTGCGGATGTTGTCGCCGGCGTAATCATTGGCAATCTGCCGGCTCAGGGCTTCCATGGCGGCCTTGGACATGGCGTAGGCGCCTACCCGGGGGATCGCCCGAACCGCGGCCAGGGAGGAAATATTGACGATGCTGCCGCCGCCTGCCGCGATCATATGAGGCAGCACGTACTTGCAACACCAGAACAAGCCGTGCACACCGACATCAATGTTGCTCCCGAAGGCCGCGCCGGAGAGTTCGTGAAAACGCCCCACGGCCATGGCCACGCCGTTGGGCCCGGCGTTATTGACCAGGATATCGATTTTCCCGTATTCGTCGACGGCGGCATCCGCCAGCGATTTGACCTGATTCTCGTCGCCGATATCGACCGGGATAAACACGGCTTGATCTCCCTGCCCGATAAGGGCGGATGCCACTGGCCGACCCCGTTCCCGGGAACGGCCGCAGACCACCACCGAGGCGCCCTCCGCGGCAAAGCGCTCGGCGATGGCCCGGCCAATCCCCGATGTCGAACCGGTAACGAGCGCGACTTTCCCCTGCAGGGCGGCCATCGCGTTCTCAGCCCTGGAGCAGTTTTTCCAGGTCGTCGTAACTGATGCCCAGCTGACGGGCTGTGTCGGTGGGGTCCAGGTATTCCCGCCAGGCCCTGATAAGGCCGTCATCGTTCACTTCGAACACCGAGCAGAAGCACAGGGAAAGTGGCTTGCCCAGGGTCATAAAGGAGTCGACGCGTTCCACGTAAACTCGGTCCCCCTCGCAGGCCATGCCCTTGATGTCGCAGCTTGGGTTGCTGCTGTCCCTGGCCTGGCGTTCCAGTTCCTCTTGAAGGGCCTGGCGGCCCTTGATCGGCGGCGTGGTGGGATAGACCACGTAGCACTCGCAGTCCTCGGAAAAGAGAGAAGCGGCCTCGCTGAAATCCGGCCAGCTGCCCCCGTCGAACAGGTGCAGAAAATTTTCGACAGCGGCTTTTTTATCAATACCCATTTTGTTACCTCGCCTTGGTGGGTTGAAGTTGGGGCCCGCGGGTTGCGCGGCCAGTCAGAAACTCTCCAGATATTCGCCGAAGACGTCGTACGCCGTGTAACTGCAGCTGTATTCGCGCACCTCGGCGATCTTTCCGTCCCTGATTCGGAACAGGAAATGGTAGGCATTGGCGTAGACCTTGCCGTTTTTCATTTCTCCGTAGGATTCCGCTTCCACCGCCACCCGGTCGTCCTCCGCCGTCATGGTCCCGGGCGTCAGTACGATGGGTTTGTTCATATGCGAGGACATAATGCGGGGTGCCGCGGCAAAGCCCTCGATATCCCACTCCATTCGCATGGAGGGCGGGTTCTGGTACATGGACTTGAAAACGAAGTCATCGGTGACCAGTGACCGGATTCTTTGTTCATCGCCGGCATTGACGGCGTCGAAATAGCGTTTTACCAGTTCCTTGTTGCTATGTGCGGACATTTGCTTTCTCCCGGTGATTATTGAGTTATTGCCGGTCCGTCGAACAGAACGGCCACGTCAGGTTTGGTCGTAAAGAATCTCTTCCTCCGCCAGAAAATGGACCAGTTGATCGCGCAGGACAAATCGTTCCTCGTCTTCGGCCAGGGTGGCCATGGCCTGCTTGTCGCCAAACAGGTCCATGGCGGTTTCCATCGACTTGAACCAGATTTCCGGGCCGCCGTCGTAGTCATGCCGTGTGTCCGGATTCCGGTAGTCGAGCAGGGTGTGGTTCTGAATATACCGTACGGTGCGCCCGCGATTGACAGTCTCCCCCAGTTCGGCGTGTGGCCCCTGGTAATACTGCAGCGCCTCCAGGCGCGAAAATTTCGGCTGGCGCTTGAAAAAAGCAAAAGCCTTTATGGGCAGGTGCGAGGTATCGCGGTTGTAGATCCAGACCTCCTCCACCAGCAAGTGGACGAATGCCGACATAATGTCGCTGTGTTCGGCCCTCAGTTCCCGGTAGGCCGGGTCGGCCAGAACGGCTTCCGCCATCACGCGGCTGTCGAAATAATAACAGGCGGCTCCCGCCCACTGGTCGGCCACGGTCGTCTCCTCGCCCCGGATCGCCATGGGGATAACCGGGTTATGGGCAGCACGGATAAGGTGTTCCCGTACCAGGGGAAGAGCGTGAAAAGCCGGGAAAAAACTGTGGTTCCAGTAGTGCCGGAAATCGTCCACGGACACATTCCGTGGCAACTTTGTCAGCGCCATGAGTTTTACCATGGTCGGTTCCCCCGCAAGCCCGGCTCGTACCGGATGTCGGCGCCGGCAGCGTCGGGCAACAAAAAGTAAGACATTTGAATTATTTCATGGCCGCGCTATAGTCCGCAATGGCTTTAACGCTATTCCATGCAGGCCAGTGACGACCATAAACACCAACAGGGAACGAGTTTGCCAATCGCTGGGCTGACGGCAGATCGAGAGAGAGGTACACGAGTATGAAAAGACTGGAAGACCGCGTGGCCGTCGTGTCCGGGGCCGGCGACATAGATGCCATCGGCGGTGCCACGGCGCTGCGGCTGGCCCGGGAGGGAGCGACAGTGGTGGTGGCGGATATCGACGAGGCCGGCGCCCGGGCCGTGGCGGAATGGATAGCGGGGCAGGGCGGGGAAGCCATCGCGGAGCGGGTGGACCTGGCCGATGAAAAGAGCATCCAGAATCTATTTGCACGGGTAGCCGATCGCTGCGGGCGGCTCGATATTCTCCACAACAATGCCGCGGATACGCGCATGGAGCAGATCGTCCGCGATATGGCCATCGACCAGATGGATGCCGAGGTCTGGGACCGGGCTTTCCATGTGAACGTGCGCGGCACCATGCTCATGATCAAGCACGCCATTCCGCAACTGCTGGCCACCGGCAAGGGCGCTATTATCAACACCAGTTCCGGGGCCTCCCTGCGCGGGGATTTTTATGCCCCCGCCTACGCCTCTTCCAAGGCGGCCATTAACTGCCTGACACAGTATGTCGCCACCCAGTACGGGAAAAAGGGTATTCGCTGCAATGCCGTATCGCCGGGGCTGATTCTTACCGGGACGGCCAGGGCCAACAATACCGACGAACAACTCCAGCGCATCGAGTCTCACTCCCTTACGTCCTCCCTGGGAACTCCCGATGATATCGCTGCCGCGGTGGCCTACTTGGCGTCGGACGACGCCCGCCTGGTGACCGGGCAGGTGCTGGTGGTGGATGGCGGCTATATCTCCCATATGCCCCATGTGGCCGAGAACACGGAAAATTTCAACGCCAGTCCCGGAGGGCGAACGGTCTGAACAATCGGTATTAATCTGAAATAACGGATAATTACAGGAGCTCGAAGAATGAAATCTCTCGAGAATAAGGTGGTTCTGATCACGGGAACCGGGAGCGGTCAGGGCCGGGAAGCGGCCCTGCGCTTTACCGGAGCGGGAGCCCTTGTGGTGGGCTGCGACATCAACGAAAAGGGTAATCGGGAAACCCGGGAAATGGTCGAGCGTGCCGGTGGCTCCCTGGTTACCATGGAGCCGGTGAACCTGTCCGATCCACGGCAGGCGGAAAAATGGATCGACGAGGCCGCGGCCGTTCATGGCCGTATCGACGTGCTCTACAATAACGCCGCTGCCCCCCACTTCGCCGAATTCGACGAATTCCCCCTGGATGGCTGGCAATTCACCATGGACAACGAGTTGAACCTGGTGTTTTACGCCACCCGCTTTGCCTGGAAATACCTGAAACAAAATGGCGGCGTCATTATCAACACTGCCTCAACGGCGGGCATCACCGGTTCCGGCTACGGCGGGGCCGCCCATGCCGCCGCCAAGGCGGGCGTTATCGGTTTTACCAAGCACATGGCCCTGGAAGGCGCCCGCCACGGCATCCGGGTGGTGGCCATCAGTCCCGGGGTGATCGAGACACCGGGCTTCGTCGACTGGGCCAAGGCAAATCCGGCGGAGGCGGAGCCCCTGCTCGCCCGCAACCTGATCCCGCGCTTCGGCAAGCCCCGGGATATTGCCGGTGTTGCCCTGTTCCTCGCCAGTGCGGATGCCGATTACATCACCGGGGCTAATATCGTTGTCGATGGGGGGCGGGTTTCCTGGTAAAGGAGCGGGTGTTGCCCATGGCGACAGGTACTCGATCCGGCGCATATGCGATTTAATATTGTGTGCAGCGCCTTATGGCTTGCATAATTTGCTAAATCGTTCATAATTCTGACAATAGAAATTGCTTGTAAGCAATTGCCCGTGTGTCTATCCGAAGCGAGAGCAAGCGAGGGGGCGTACGAGCGCCAGAGGGGGGTAGGAAACCTTTCACTACGAGGGGTTTCCGGAAAAGACGGCCAAGGCCGTCAAAATAAAGCCATGACACCAGATTAAGCCGGAGGCCGCCATGCCGTACCGAGTCGATATTCCCGGCGATGATGCACCGCTTGACTATATTCTCAATCGCCTGGGAACGGACAGCCTGCTCGCGGTTCGCCAGCAGATGTTCAAGGCGGTCTATACCAACCAGGACACCACCCTGACCCCCCGGGAACGGGAGGGCATGCGCATTTTGATGACAGCGATGATGGGCTGCCCGGTTTGCAACAGCATGCGTATGTGGCGCGACTATCCGGGGTTTTGCGATGAGGAAATTCCCGAAGCATTTTACCAGAACGCCCTTGACCGCAATTTCGACTGGGAGGGCTTCAGCGAGCGGGAAAGGCTGGCAATCCGTTTCTCCGACCGGTTCGCTCACGACATCGAAAACCTTAATGGCGACGATGCCTTCTGGAATGAGCTCCATGGTCACTTTTCGGAGCGGGAGATCGGCGATCTTTGCTTTTTCAACGGCTGCTGGCTCGGCGCCGGCCATACCCTCAAAGCCCTGGGAATCGGCAGTGTCTGCGAGGTGCCCTCCGAAGAACTTTACGAGCGGCTGCGTAATCCCGCCTGAGAGGGATATGGATGCGGGTGCTTTAATGGGCCCGCTCTGCCGGCACATGGGCAGCAAGAGTAAGAGAACTTTTAAGCAAGAGAGCTTTTAACAGTATCTTAACAGACAAGCACCAACAGCTTTAATCGGGAAAAGAGAAAATGGTTGTATCTCTTCAGCAGGGACATCGCTCCACAATTGCGTTATCCGCAAGTCCGGGTCCGGGGTTTCTTCCCCACAAAGACCAACGTTAAAAAACCACACTGTAGACAACAAGCCCAGCCATTGGGAGGGAGTTAATTCTATGCAAATAAAACGTACTTTGCTGGCCACCGCGTTATCCGCAGCCTGCGCGGGTATGGCGGCGCCTTCTTTCGCTCAAATCGAGGAAGTCGTAGTCACCGCTCGTAAGGCGGAAGAGAGCCTGCAGCAAACGCCGGTCGCCGTATCGGCGATGACCGAGGAGATGCTGATCAATGCCCAGGTCACCGAGATCGCCGATCTGAAGAAATCCGCTCCCAACCTTTCCATATTGTCCGGAGGTACGGGTTCCTCGGCCCTGATCTTTATCGCCATCCGGGGCGCGGCCCAGGTTTCTCCCGGCGGCCTGGCCGACGCGGCGGTGGGTACCTATATTGACGGCGTCTACTACGCACGCCCCACTGGCGGCAATGTGGACATGTTCGACGTGCAGCGGGCTGAGATTCTGCGTGGCCCCCAGGGCACTCTGTTCGGCCGGAATACCACCGGCGGCGCACTCAATATCAAGACCAATGACCCCACCGGCGAATTCGAGGGCTACGCCAAGGTCGAGACCGGCAATTACGACCACCGTCGTTTCGAGGGTGTTCTCAATGTCCCCATCGACGGCGACGAACTGGCCATGCGCTTTGCCTACCGCTACAACGAGCATGACGGTTACGGCGATTACAAAGGCTATAACGATTCGAATTTCCTGAACGATTTCACCTGGAGCGGGTTCGATCAGGATGCAGAGGCCGTTGAAGAAAATATGTACGGTCGTTTCAAGCTGCGCTGGGCGCCGGCGGACCGGAATTTTACCGCCACCTTCGGCGCCGACTGGGGCGAGTTCCGGGATACCGGGCAACGGACAAGGGTCACCGCGATTAACCCCGATGGCCTCGACGGATTTATCGGCTCTTTCTTTCTGGGAACCGGGTTCAATCCCGATCGTTTCCTGGCCCAGCAGAGTGACCACGACGCCTACTGGAGCATGGATAACTCGTCCATGAACCCCGACGCCAACTGGGATCCGAGAATGGACAACCCCCAGTCCACCAACAAGATTTCCGGTGCTTACCTGGACGTTGACGTCCAACTGGGCGATTACGACCTCAAATCCATTACCGCCTATCGGGAAACCCTCTCCACCGGTGCCGTGGACCTGGACGGCCTGCCGGTCAACCTGTTGACGTTCTACAGTGAATGGGACCAGCAACAGTGGAGCCAGGAATTCCAGTTGAGCGGCAGCTGGGGCGATCTGGACTGGACGACCGGACTCTATTACTTCGTGGAAGATACCACGGACTTCTCCGTATCCCGGTTCGGCGGGGACTGGCCCTTCGTGTTGCCGCTGATCGACGGTGTTCCCGGCACCTCACCGAGCACCTATATCGGGTTGCCGCTGGAAAGCGTCGCCACGACTGTTGGTATCGGCCAGAGAAGCACCAATGACGGTGTGGGCGAGAATACCTCCAAGGGGATTTTTATCCAGGCCAACTACCACTTTACCGACGCGCTGCGTGGCACCGCCGGCCTGCGCTGGACCGAGGATACACGGGAAGTGGTCAACACCAGCACCAACTACGAGCCGGGCCAGGTCAATTCAGACGTTCTGTCCCTGGCGCTGTGCAAGATACCGCCGAATCTGCGCGACAATCCCGGCGTCTGCCGGAAGACCGACGAAGAGGATTTCGAGTATCCCGCCTGGGTGCTGGGTCTTGACTACCAGTACAGCGAGAACCTGTTCCTCTACGCCAAGACCAGCGGCGCTTCCATGGCCGGTGGCTGGAATGTCCGGACCATCGACGTGCCGGCCTTCGAGCCGGAGGACGCGATGGATGTGGAACTGGGCTTCAAGTCCGATCTGTTCGATGGCCGGGTCCGTTTCAACGGCGCTTTCTTCCATGTCTGGTACGACGACCAGCAGCGGATCGTCAACGAGTTTGACCGTGCCAACCAGACGACGACCCAGTTCGTCACTAATGCCGGCCAGTCCACCGCTTATGGTGCGGAGTTCGAGTTGACCTGGCTTCCCTGGGATGGCATGACCATCAACAGCAGCCTGGCTTTCCTGGAAGCCGAGTACGATGAGTATGAAGTGCTGGAAGGGATCGAGACGGGCCCCAATGCAGGTCAGGCGGTCCTGGTGGATCACTCCGGCGAGGAGATGCCCCAGGCACCCGAAATGACCTTCAGCCTGGCGGCAACCCAGGTCCTGGACACGCAACTGGGTGAACTGGAACTGCACGGGGACTATTACTGGGTGGATGAGACCTGGTTCCAGGACGATACGGTTCGCCCCGGCGAAAGCGCCGCCTTCCAGGCCCAGCAGCGGGAGCGCAAGAAACACAACTCCATAGACAGCTACGGCCTGCTCAATGCCAAGGCGACCCTGCGCACCTTTGATGGCCACTGGGAGTTCAGCCTCTGGGGCAGGAACCTGACCGACAAGGTGTACTTCACCGGGCTGTCAAACTTCTTTGCCAGTGTCGGTACCGCTATGCAGTATTACGGCGAGCCGCGCACCTACGGCGCGTCCGTCAAGTACAACTGGTAGCGTTTCGGGTTATCCGGACGCCTGGCGGGGGCCTCTGGGCTCCCGCCTTTTTTATGCGCTGACATTAACAGCCTTGAAAACAGTGCGGTGCCCGGTCACCGCTCTTATAGGCTGTATTATTAAAGTGCCTGCATTGACGAGTTGCATGGGGTAACAAAATGGTTGACAGTCAGCTTTTTAAAGGCATAAAGTGGCGCCGATAAGCAAAACAAGACAGTGACTTAAAGAGGGGGGTGGTCGATGGCAATCTGGTGTCGACCGGTATTCTTCTCTTTTGTGCCCCGGCACCCGGCCCGACCGGGTAACCACTGGTTGTTCTTGGCATGCTTATCTATTAAAGAAGCGCGTGTTGCGCGAGCTTGGAAAAAGAAACTTTAGCTCCGGGAGAAGGAAGCATGTTACTGAAACGCACACTTATATCCACGGCCCTGTCCGCGGCCGTTGCAGGGATGGCTGCGCCAGCCCTGTCCCAGATCGAGGAAGTTGTCGTTACCGCCCGTAAGGCCCAGGAGAGTCTGCAGTCCACGCCAGTGGCGGTCACCGCCCTGAGCGAGGAAATGCTGATCAAGGCCCAGGTCACCAAAATCGACGACCTTCGCCGCTCGGCCCCCAGCCTCTCAATTATGAGCGGTGGTACGGGTTCCTCCGCACTGATTTTCCTCTCCATCCGGGGTAATGCCCAGGTCTCTCCCAGCGGCGGTACCGACCCCGCAGTGGCCACCTACGTCGACGGTGTCTACCTGGCCCGCCCCACCGGCGGCAACGTGGATATGTTCGATGTCTCCCAGGCGGAAGTCCTGCGCGGGCCCCAGGGTACTCTTTTCGGCCGTAACACCACCGGCGGTGCCCTGAATATCAAAACCAACGATCCCACCGGCGAGTTCGGGGGTTACGGCAAGATCGAGATTGGCAATTACGAGCACCGTCGCTTCGAAGGTGTGTTGAATGTGCCGATCATGGGTGAGGAGCTGGGCGCTCGTTTCGCCGTCCGTTACAACGAGCGTGATGGCTATGGCGATTATGTGGGCTATAGCGACCCTAACGGGTTTGTCTGGAACGGCCTCGATCAGGAAGCGGCTGCAGTAGAGGAAAACACCTACGTGCGCGCCAAGCTCCAGTGGCAGCCGCTCGATCGGAACTTTACAGCCACGCTGGGCCTGGACTGGAGCGAGTATGAAGACTCCGGTCAGCGGAGTCAGGTGGTCGGTATTAACCCGGGGGCTGCTGGTGGTCTCGTGGGTGCGATTTTTTCCGGCAATGCCGCCTTTGGCATTCCAAACGGTATCGGGTTTGATCCCCAGGCGTTTCTGGCCCAGCAGGATCAGGAAGATACCTACTGGAATGCGGACCGCTCCTCGTTGAACACCGTACCCCCCGATTCCAGGCTGGCAGATCCCGAATCCACCAATGAAAACAAGGGTGCATACCTGACACTGGATTTCGATCTGGGTGGAAGTCTTGCCCTGAAATCCATCACCGCTTATCGGGAGGCTACCTCTACAGGTACGGTGGACCTGGACGGCCTGCCCGTGTCCCTGCTGACTTTCCACAGTGAATGGGACCAGGAGCAGTGGAGCCAGGAATTCCAGCTGAGCGGGTCCGTCAACGACGACCTGGACTGGATAACCGGCCTCTATTATTTCACCGAAGACAGCGGGGATTTTTCCGTTAACCGGTTCGGCCGTGATTTTGCCTCGGCCCTGATCCAGTCCGGTGCACCGGTAACGGGTGTGCCCCTGGAGCTGATCGCTCCTTTCATGGCCCTGAGCACCAACGATGCGGTCCATGAAAATATTTCCTACGGGGCCTTCGCGCAAGCCAACTACAGCTTTACCGAAAAGCTGCGCGGTACACTCGGGTTCCGCTATACCTGGGACGAGCGGGAGACCAGGATCTTCAGCGAAAACCCCGAAAGCGGCCAACTGGTTCCGGCGCAGTGCAAGATCGAGGCCGCTGACCGGGATATTCCGGGCGGCCCCTGCGAACGGACCCAGAACGCCAAGTTCGAGTACCCGGCCTGGGTAGTGAGCCTGGATTACCAGTACTCGGACAACCTGTTCCTGTACGCCAAGACCAGCGGCGCTTCCATGGCCGGTGGCTGGAACTTCCGCTCCTCCAGCAACCCTTCTTTTGACCCCGAGCAGGTCAAGGATGTGGAAGTGGGCTTCAAGTCGGATCTGTTTGATGGCAGGGTTCGCTTCAATGGTGCCTTTTTCTACATGAAGGCCACCGATCAGCAACGTCTGATTAACATTGCAGTGGATAACCAGCCTGTCCAGTTTATCCGCAACGCGGGTAAATCCCAGACCGAGGGCGCTGAGTTCGAGCTGACCTGGCTGCCCTGGGACGGCATGAATATCAATGCCAGCGTGTCCATACTGGATGTTGAGTACGAGAAGTACAGTTCTCTCGAACTGGTCACCAGCGGCCCTAATGCCGGTGATCTTGTGACGGTGGACAGGAGTGACGAGAACCCCGTTCATGCCCCCGAGCTGACTTACAGCATCGCTGCGACCCAGACTTTCTACACAGACCTGGGTGAACTGGATCTGCATGTGGATTACTACTGGGTCGACGAAACCTGGTTCCAGGACAACACTGTCAATCCCTTCGAATCCGCTGCCGTACAGGCGAATCAGCGTGAAGAGCAACAGTGGAACTCCGTGCCCGAGTACGACCTGATCAATGCGCGGGCCACGTTGCGAAGCAACGACGGTCACTGGGAGTTCAGCCTTTGGGGCAAAAACCTGGCGGACGAAGAGTACTACACGAGCGTAGCCAATTTCTGGAACGCTTTCGGTACCGCACTTCGTTATAACGGTGCACCACGCACTTACGGCGCTTCCGTTAAATACAACTGGTAATTGCCGGGTCTGAACCCGAGTCAATGACTCTAAACGGGCGGGTTATTCGGTGCTGTCTCGGGCAGCCACGGATAACCCGCTTTTTTATTGCTTAAGTACGGTCGGCCGGGAAACGCCGCCTCGATCGAGAGGAAGAGCCAGTCGCCATCTTGATGGTCTTGGGTCATTCGTTTGATGACTCTGATCCCGTTGATTCTGTCTTTCAATGGATTGCGTTAAACGAGCCGGTACAACCCAACCCCCGAATATGAGAGGAAAGCCCTATGGAATCCGCCATCCAATTTGAAGTCTGCAAGGCCGTTCAGGAGTTGAAGGCCCGCTACTGTCGGTTCATGGACACCAAGCAGTGGGACCAGTGGGCGGAGGTTTTCGCCGACGATATTGTCATGGATTGCAGCGACGATGTTTCCCCGGATATCGGTGATCCCGTAACCCGGGGCCGCGACAAGGTAGTGGCCCAGGTCCGGGGCTTCGTGGGGGAGGCGATTACTGTGCACCAGGTCCATGCACCGGAGATCGAACTTATTTCGGAGACCAGCGCAAAGGCTGTCTGGGCCATGTCTGACGTGGTTATCTGGCCCGAGGGTGTCAACTCGCCCGTGCCCGGCGTTACTACGCTTCACGGCTACGGGCACTATCACGAGAGCTATGAATGTCGCGATGGCCGCTGGCAGATCACCTCCCTCAAGCTGACGCGGCTGCATCTGCAAACGTTCTGAAAGGACAGAGCGGAATCAGCCGGTGAGCAGGGTGATAAACGCCATAAAATCCTCGCTGACTTCGATATCGTCCATGCCCAGGCGGCGTGCCAGTGTCACCGCCGGCGGTGTGTAGAGCCAGGCATCGTTGTCCGCCTTGAATCGGCCCCGTTCCACCTGCCGGTCCACCAGGCGCATGTTGGCGATGGCCATGCGCAGCCAGACAAGAATGTCATAGTATTCCATGGCCACCACCGGCCGCCCCAGGGCTTGCGAGTAAACGGCAATGATTTCCTCGCGCTCGGGCAATCCCGCCAGCCTGGGCAGGCCGTTGCCGGCACTGAGCAATTCGTCGAACATCATCCACCAGGCCAGGTCGATTTCCCCGGGGCCCAGGGAGGCGAATTCCCAATCCAGCAACCCGGTGACATCGCCTCGGTCGCTGAACAGCATGTTGGATGAGTTGGGGTCGCCCCAGAGGACATCCACCGGTTGATTGGCGGGCCTGTTTCCTTTCAGGTAGTCCAGGGCGGCGTCGCAGATGGGGTTTTGCCGTTCGCCCACCGCCCAGCGCACCCAGCTTTCCAGCCATTCCAGGTAGGTATCCAGGCCGGGTTCGCGCCCCGGCACGGGATTCAGGCACTGGAAACCGTCGCGCCAGTCCAGGCGGTTGACCCGGGCAATGGCGCGAACGGCGTTGAGCCACACCCGCTTGCGCTCGCTTTCGGGCAGGTCGTGCAGCCACCCACTGACATTATAATTGGGCTTGACCGGCAGCACCTTGCCGGGCAGGCGTTCCATTACCAGGAAAGGGTCCCCCAGAACCTGGCCGGTTTCGTCGATGCCCACCAGGCCGGGGACGGGAATGTGAGGGAATCTCGCCATGGCGGCCATGGCATTCCACTGGTGTTTGAGGGTGGGGGTGGGCAGCAGGTCCTGTCCCGCCAGTTGCCGGCGCAGCACGAAAGGCTTTTGTATCGGTCGCCTCTCATGCCAGGCCGCTTCGAAGAGAATGGTTTCAGCGGAGAAACCGGCGGTGAGCGAGCGGTCGATGACCGGGATGGTCAGGCTGTCCGGGTCTGTGCCGAGGGCCCGTGCCAGCCAGGGGGCCAGCCGGGCACTCAGTTCCGCGTCGTTGGATGACCGGGCCGCCATGGGTTCAGCCCCGTGCCGGGAAGCCCAGCCCGCGCAGGAAGCGGTCGACGATTTCCCGGATCTCCCGCCGCTGCCAGCGGGTCGAAGGCCTTTCGCTGGTTCCCTGGATGGTGGGCAGTGCCAGGCCGTAGATGAGGGAAACAAAGTCGCGGCCGGCCTTTTTTGATTTCTCTATTTTGATGTTCTGTTGCTCCGCCGCCGCCCGCAGGTGTTTGCCGATCGTGGCGAAGACCCTGTCCTGGGCCCTGGCGTGGAGTCTGGCCACTTCCGGATGCTGGGAAAGCACCACATTGAGGATGCGGAACGTTTCCACGTAATCGGGCGAAAGGAACAGGTCCATCATCTCGTTACCGATATAGTTGAGCACCGAGTAGGGGTCGTCAGTGTCGGCCCGGTGCTCGATATCGATCTCGTCGAAGAAGAGCCGGGTTTCGACGTTCCGGGTCACCTCCTCGAAAAACTGTTTCTTGCTGCCGAAACGGTTGTGAATCATCTGGCGGGAGACGCCCGCTTCCCGGGCGATGGTCTGGATGTTGGCACCGTCCAGCCCCTTGAGCAGGAAATGGTGCATGGCAACCCTGTACAGATTATTGAGGGCCTTTTCTCCCTCCTGAAGGCTCGGGCGGCCGGGGTTGCGCTTCCTGGATGCGTGCGGTGCCTTCAGGTTGGAGGCGGCGCCGGCCGTTGCAGTATTAGTTGTCAAGGTGATTCTCTCCGCGTGGTAACGCCTTGATAAAGCGACATTGCTGTCATGATAGGTGCGTGGTAAGCCGCGAGTATAATCGGGACCTTGACGGGTGTCGAATAACGGGAGACAGGCCAGGGGGCAGGGCTGTCTGCCTGAAGCGGACAGTGATCGTTAAAAAATAACTCAGGAGCCGTCGAGCAGCAGATCCCGAAGGCGGGACTGTTTGTCGCCGGTCAGGCCCATGTTCTCGGCGAAATAAGTCTCCAGGGAGCCGGACTCCTCCTCCACCGACGCCAGTGACGCGGCCAGGTATTCGCCGTCGATGCCGGTCATCGCGGCCAGCGTTTCCGGGCTCGGCTCGTAGCCGAAGGTATCCCTGAAGGTGTCTCTCACCGAGGGATGGAAGCGGTCTGTCATGTGGCGGGCACTGAGCAGGTAGTCTTCGAAGACCGTGTCCCGGGGGATATCCAGGGCCAGTAAGAGCATGGCAACGACAAAACCGGTGCGATCCTTGCCCGCCGTGCAGTGGATAAGCGCCGGCAAGCGGCCGTGCACCAGCATGCCGTCGATAAGGCGACGCAGGTCAACGGCCAGGGCCCAGGGCATGGCCCGGTAGTTGTGGATGACCGCTCGCCGGGCGCCACGGGCGGAAGGGTCGGCCCGCAGGGCTTCCCAGGCATCGTTGTTCCGCGCCCGCAGGTCGACGGCGCCGCCGGACTCGAGGATCTCCACGTCCATTCCCTCGCACCAGCTGTTGGGCGCGGCGTGGCGTTCGCCCTCGCTGCGCAGGTCGCAGACCAGGCGGATACCGCAGGCACGCAGTTTCTCACTGTCGCGCCCGGTGAGGAACTCAGGGCCCTCGGTGCGAAAGAGCATTCCCGTGCGTACTGCCCGGCCGTCCCGGGCCACCAGGCCACCCAGGTCCCGGAAGTTGGGTGTGCCTTCCAGTTTCAGGGTGTTCTCGTTTTCGGTCTGACCTGTCAAAGCCATGCCCTCTCTAATGGTGAATCCGGCAACTGCTCTATTTCCAGAGGCCGGGTACACCGATATCGGTAATTCGGACAAGCTGGCGCAACAGCTTCTTGAGCAGTGCCGCGTCCCGTTCATCGAAGTGGGAGAGTATATCCGCTTCGATGGCCTTGGACTCGGAAATCACCCGGAGCGCCATATCCCGGCCGTCGGCGGTCAGGTGCATGGGACTGTTGTCGTCGTCGGGGACGGCCGTGATCAGGTCGCGGGATTTCAATTCCTGGAGGTGTTCGCGGGTGATGGTATGGCCGGTCATGCCGAACATCTGGTTCATCTCGCCCCAGGAGCGGCCGTCCTCTGCCATCAGGCTGCACAGGACGAAATACTGGTGATCCGACAGGCCATGGCTTTCGTGAAACTTGCGGACCCGGGAATAGATATTGTAGTGGGCCCGTGGCAGCAGGTAGTCCAGGGAGTTGTCACTGAAGCTCGGGTTGGTGGCCTGCGCGATTTCCTCAGGCGTCGGAGTGTTTTCCGTCCTGTCGGAGGCAGTGGCATAGCGCCCGGCCATGAATACCAGCGGCGGTTTTTCGTCCCGCTGGAAGTCGACCACGCGGCCCACGAAGATAATGTGGTCGCCGCCCTCGTATTTGTATTCGCTCTGGCACTGCATCAACGATGTGCAACCCGAGAGCAGGGGTATGCCGCCGACACCCTCCCGTGTCTCGACGCCGGCAAACTTGTCCTCGCCGCTCTTGGCGAACTTGGTGGACAGGTCCTCCTGTCCCTGGGCCAGAATATGGACCGCCCAGTGCTCGGCATTTTCGAAGGCTTCCAGATTCCGCGAGGTCTTGGCAAGACTCCACAGCACCATGGGCGGGTCCAGCGATACGGAATTGAAGCTGTTGGCGGTGAGGCCAACCGGTTCGCCGTCGGGCGCGCGAGTGGTGATCACGCAGACCCCCGTAGTGAAGGTGCCCAGTGTTTTGCGGAACTCCATGGGATCAAATTGATTGTTGTCAGGCATAGTCTGCTCCTGGAAGTGGATATGCGTTGTATGTGCCTTGTCCCGGGTCTCTGACCGCAAGTTTAGATGCTCGGCACCGGCTTTGCCGCATGGTTTGACCCGGTCAGGTTTGACCCGGTCAGCGGGTAACCCCCTTGTTTTTCAGGTCCTCGATCTCGGCGCGCTTGAATCCCATCTCATCCAGTACTTCGTCATTGTGTGCGCCGAGTGTCGCTCCGGCGAAGTCGTAGCGAGAGTCGGCGCCGGAGAATTTTATGGGGTTGCCAATCTGGAGCAGTTCCTCGCCGCCCGGCGCCGGAACCTTCACGAACATCCCGCGATCCCGAAAATGCGGGTGTTCCCTGACCTCCTCCAGAGTAAGCACCGGCTCGACACAGGCATCGAGCCCGGCGAAGAGGGCCTTCCATTCGGCAAAGGGCTTCTGACCGATGATCGCCTGGATATCTTTTTTCAGGTTCATCTGGGCATCGTGGTCGGGGTCGGTGGCCCGCTTGCGCCATTCGGGCTGACCGATGGCCTCGAAAAAGGCCGTGAAGAACTGGGGTTCGAGGCTGCCCACCGAGATATAGCGGTGATCGGCAGTGCGGTAATAATCATAGAAGGTGCCGCCATTGAGCATTTCCGTCTCCAGCCCCGGCAAATGACCGCCGCCGAGGTACGAGGAACCGTGCATGGTTGTCAGGGCGAGGGCAGCATCGCTCATGCTGATGTCGATATGCTGGCCTTCGCCGGAGGCCTGGCGTTGTATCACCGCGGCGAGAATGCCCATGACCGCGTGGTGGCTGCCACCGGCGACATCGGCGATCTGGGTGCCCGACAGTACCGGTCCGGAACTTTCCCGGCCACTGAAACTGGCCAGGCCGGCCAGGGACAGGTAGTTGATATCGTGGCCGGCCCGGTCCTTCAGGGGGCCCGTCTGGCCGTAGCCGGTGATGGAACAGTAGATCAGGGCCGGGTTGATTTCGGCCATTGCCTCGTAGCCGAGGCCCAGGCGCGACATGACTCCCGGCCGGAATTGCTCCACGATTATGTCGTATTCGGCCACCAGTTGCCTGACAATAGCCACGGCTTCCGGCTGTTTCAAATCCAGCGTCAGGGATCGCTTGTTGCGGTTCACCGTGCCGTGAGCGGCGGAAATGCCGCCCACCTGGGGTTCCACGATTCGCATCATATCGGTGCGCGTGGGCGACTCGATGCGCAGAACGTCGGCACCCATGTCGGCGAGCATCTGGGTGGCGTAGGGGCCGGGCAGCAGCACCGAGAAGTCGAGAATTTTCAGGCCTTCCAGGGGAGCCGTCATGCAATATCTCCTGTCAAAGAAAGAGGTGCTGTACTAGTTTTACCTGTGGGTGCCGCGCTGTTGCGCGGGACGGGCGGACGTTGCCGACATCGCAATGTGTTAGAATTGTGCATATTGAACAGATATTTGTCAAAGCGTATAATGCTTGTCGATAATCACAAACGCGGTCTTCTATTTTGAGTTTGCGCGTACCCAAGTTTACAGGAGCTTGCAGTCATGACCAGACAATCTAAAAGGGTGTTGTGGGACGGCACGGCCGTCGAAGATCTTTTCAACCTGGAGACCCGCGAGGTTTCCCTTCGCGCCATGGGGGACCAGTCCCTTTACGAGCTGGAGCTTGAGCACCTCTTTGGCAAGGGCTGGAATCTCCTGGGCCATGAGTCCGAGATCCCCAACTCCAACGATTACATGGTGCGCCCCATTGGCGAGGATGAACTGATTGTCGCCAGGGATCGCGAGGGCAACATCCATGCCTCCCTTAACGTCTGCCCTCACCGGGGCATGCGCGTGGCCCTGGGCGAGGAGGGCAACTCCCCGGTTCACAAGTGCATCTACCACGGTTGGGCTTTCCGCCCCAATGGCGATTTCGTCGGTGCCCCCGCCGAGAAGGAGAAGATGCACGGCAATATCTGCGAGAAATCCGAGTTGGGCCTGAAAAAGGCCAGGGTCGAGCTTTATGGCGGTTTGATCTTTGCCACCTGGAATATTGACGGCCCGTCCCTGGAGGAATATCTGGGCGACATCAAGTTCTATATGGACATGCTCTGGAACCGCACCGACAAAGGGCTTGAAGTGCTCGGTCCGCCTCAGAAAGTGTCCATCGACTGTAACTGGAAATGTTCCGGGGAACAGTCCGGGGGGGACGGCTTCCACACGCTGACCCTGCACCGTTGGCTGCAGGATGCCGGGCTGTTCAGCACCGGCGATTCGGGTGAGCCTCCCGCCATGTACGGCGTCAATGTCAGCGCCAACGGCCACAATGCCCGCTGTATTCCCATCGAAATGACCTTTGCCACGGCCAAGGAGCAGGATGCCAAGAGCATGAAGCTGGAGGATCGCATCCACAAATTCCCGCCGCCGGGAATTACCTCCGAACTGGTGCCGGAACTGAGCAATCACCTCTCCGAGGGCCAGATCCGGATGCTGGTGGAGCGGCCGCCGCAGGTGGGTGGTATTTTTCCGAATATCAACTTCCTGTTCGTGTACGCGCCCCAATCCGACGGCACCATGCTCGGCGCCATGGGGATCCACATCATCGTACCCCGCGGGCCGGACCGTTCAGAATTCTGGACCTGGATGTTCACCGAAAAAGACTGCCCCGAACCCATCAAGGAAAAAATGTTGCGCAGCGCCGTTCAGCAGATCGGTACCTCGGGTCTTATCGAGCAGGACGACACCGACACCTGGCCCCATATTTCCAAAAACGCGCGCGGTGCCATCGGCCGGCGCAACATGACCCTCAAGTATCAGGCCTTTATCGGCGAGAACAAACCGGCGGACTGGCCGGGCGGCGGCAAGGTCTACGAGGGCTTTGCCAAGGA